>R22__coassemble_1762_pt1 | contig 10303 bp, 9 predicted proteins | sample R22__metabat2_high_PE_041 | metagenome-assembled genome bin R22 | reverse complement strand
ATTTCAAACCGTAAAAATCGCTCAAAAAAGGGCGATTTTTCCGTTTATATAACCCCCTGTTTTCCAGGCACCATCTTATTATCAAATTCTACCCAAGTTCTTACCAAATTTTACCTATCTTTTACATCGGTAGAAGATGATAAGGATATAGTTAAAATTAAGTTAAAATTTGATGCTGCCGAGCCTTGTCGGACAGGGGTTTGGACGGCAAAGTTTTCTACCCCGGCCGAGGCCGATGCGGACAAAAGAAGAGCGGTGCGGGCCGGGGAAACAAGTTGCGCGCCGGTTGCACTGATTTACAGAGCGATAAAAGAACTGATAAAAATAATGGCAAAAAAATTTTACGGTATCAGAAAATGTTAGTACATTTGTTTTCTCAATTCAAAACTAATTATTAATTTAAATAATTGATTAAGATGAAAGTAAATGAAATTATGGCTAACCTGGAAGCCAAACATCCGGGCGAAAATGAGTACTTGCAGGCCGTTCGCGAGGTCCTGGAGACCATCGAAGATGAATACAACAAACACCCCGAATTCGAGGCTGCCAAGATCGTCGAGCGCATCGTCGAACCCGACCGTATCTTCAAATTCCGCGTTGTTTGGGTTGACGATAAAGGTCAGACCCAGGTCAACCTCGGCTACCGTGTCCAGTTCAACGCTGCCCTCGGTGCTTACAAGGGCGGTCTCCGCTTCCACCCGAAGGTGAACGAGTCGATGCTGAAATTCCTCGGTTTCGAGCAGATTTTCAAGAACAGCCTGACCAACCTGCCTCTCGGCGGTGGTAAGGGTGGTGCCGACTTCGATCCTACAGGAAAGAGCGACGCTGAAATTATGCGTTTCTGCCAGGCCTTCGTCTATGAGCTGTGGCGCAACATCGGTCCCGACCAGGACAGCCCTGCTGGCGACGTGGGAGTTGGCGGCCGCGAAATTGGCTATATGTACGGTATGTACAAGAAACTGGCTCGCGAGCACTCGACCGGCGCTCTGACCGGCAAGAGCTACGGCTGGGGTGGTAGCCTGATGCGTCCCGAAGCTACCGGTTTCGGCGCTGTCTACTATGTGAAACATATGGTTGAAGAGAAGGGTGACACCCTGCAGGGCAAGCGCATCGCCCTCTCCGGCTTCGGCAACGTGGCTTGGGGTGCTGCTCAGAAGGCCTGCGAGTTCGGCGCAAAGGTTGTCGCTATCAGCGGCCCCGACGGCGTCTGCGAACTGCCCGAAGGCATCAACAAGGAAATGATCGACTATATGCTCGTTATGCGTGCCTCGAACCGCAACAAGGTTCAGGATATGGCCGACAAGTTCCCCGGCAAGGCCGTCTTCACTCCTGGCAAGAAGGCTTGGACCGTCAAGTGCGACATCGCTATGCCTTGCGCTTTCCAGAACGAGCTTGCTGAAGAAGATGCCAAGATGCTGCTCGCCAATGGCGTGAAGTATGTTGCTGAGGTTTCGAATATGGGTTGCCAGCCCGGCGCCATCGCTGCCATCCAGGCTGCTGGTGTTCCCTTCGGTCCTGGCAAGGCTGTCAACGCCGGTGGTGTTGCCACCAGCGGTCTCGAAATCTGCCAGAATGCAGGCCACATCAACTGGACTGCTCAGGAAGTCGATGAGAAACTGAAGAAAATTATGAGCGATATCTACGACCAGTGCGTCAAGTACGGCAAGCAGGCCGATGGTAGCATCAACTACGTTAAGGGTGCCAACATCGCCGGCTTTATGCGCGTTGCTCACGCTATGATGGCTCAGGGTATCATCTAATTGAAGATTCGATATCTGACAATACGAAAGGCCGCCCGTCCGGACGGCCTTTCATTTTAAGCCAAGAGTATTCACAATGAAGCATATAGAAATCATCGACGGACCAAACCTCAACCTGACCGGCATACGCGAGCCCGAAACCTACGGCACGACGCGCATCGCCGACTACGTGGAACATCTGCGCAACCGCTTCGCCGACATCGAGATAGGCTATTTCCAAAGCAACATCGAGGGCGAGCTGATTGACCGCATACAACAGGTGGGCTTCGAGGCCGACGGCATCATTATCAACGCCGGCGGCTACAGCCACACCAGCGTGGCGCTGCACGACGCCCTGGCCGCCGTCACGGCTCACGCCATCGAGGTTCACATCAGCAACATCTTTGCCCGCGAGGATTACCGCCACCACTCGCTGCTCAGCAGCGCCTGCCGCGGCATCATCTGCGGAATGGGCCTGGAAGGCTATGCGCTGGCGATAGAAGCCCTGCTACGGCAATAATAACCATCAGATAATCAATTTACTGATGACCACCCAGCCGGTGGATTATCTGTCGCGTCTCTTTCTGCCACGCAGGTGCCCCGTTTGGCGACGATTCGTTGTTGATAACCCTTCTAACAAAAATCGCCACCACGGGGTTTCGGCATCAAAAAAAAGCGTAACTTTGCAATTGGTTATCACCTCTTACAATCATTGTAAGCAGGTGAATTATATAGTATTGTAAAAAATAACAATGAATACCGACCGGTTTAAAAACTATCAGGACAACGTGAAGCAGCTGGTGCTTGGCTTCGAGGCGATGCAACGCCGGGGCGACAGCCGATACTACGATGTCGAGGATCTGGAGACCATCATCGACTTCTATCTTGAGACTTCGGACGGCGACGGGTTGGAGAAATCGGTGCAATACGGCGAGGAGCTCTTCCCCTCGTCGAACGAAATACGACTGCGCCGCGTGCACCTGCTGTGTTTCAAGGAACGCTACAAGGAAGCCTACGACCTGCTGAAGCAACTGGAGCGCATAGAGCCCGACGACACCGACGTGCTTTACGCTCTCGGTGTGGTATACAGTGCTTTGGAACAGCCCCGCAGAGCTATCCAATACTACCACAAGGCCGCTGCCGACGGATATGAGCTGGGCGTGATTTATGGCAACATTGCCGACGAATACGTGAAGATGGACCAGCGCGAAGAGGCCCGCAACTACTATCGCCGCGCGCTCCGCGTGAACCCCAACGACGAGCATTCGCTGTACGAGCTGGCCAACTGCTATGAAGACGATGGCCTGAACGACAAATGGATACACTTCTTTTCGCGCTTTGTGCAGGAACATCCCTATTCGAAGGTGGCGTGGTATTGCCTCGGCGAAGGCTATACCGCTGAAGGACTGTACGAAAAATCGACCGACGCCTACCAATACGCCATCGCCATAGACCCCGATTTCTACTATGCCTATATGCAATTGGCAGCCTGCTATCACGCCCTCGGCCAGATGGACAAGGCCGTTTCGACACTCCACGACGCGACAGAACACACTCAGGACAAGGCCTTTGTATTTTTCCGCATAGGCGAAATTTTCCGATTCCAGAACAACCCCGTCACCGCCAACGTCTACTACCAAAAAGCCCTGAAAGAAGACCCCTATTACGCCGAGGCCTGGTCGGCTATGTCGATGTGCTACGCCTCGATGCGCGAATACAACGCCGCCATCGACGCCGCCAAAAGAGCAGTGAAAATAGAGCCCGAATCGGCAATGTACCTGACAACCCTGGCGCTAATCTACTCAGACAGCGGCGATTTCGACAATGCCGAACGCATCTTCGAATGCGCCAAGCCCTACTATTCGGACTTCGAACAAGGATGGCTTGCCCTGGCCGACTACTACATAATGCGCGAATGCTACAACGAAGCCATCGAGACCCTCAGCACCGCTCTGCCCGACTGCGAAATGGTGCTGGAATTCAACAAGCGACTGGCATTCTGCTATTTCGCCACCGGACGCCGCAATATGCTCTACAATGCCGTCCGCGCCTGCCTGATGGAAGGCAAAAACGGCATTCGCGAGTTGCTCGACTATCTGCCGGAAATAGCTGACGACCTTGAAGTTATGAATATCATTCATTCACACCAAAACGACAATCAACACGACAACCAATGAAAAAACAAATCCTATTCCTTTTTACCATCATCGCTGTGGCATTGAGCGCAAAAGCGCAAGACAGTGCCGTTATGGCCTTTGAACGCGAAGAGGCCGACTTCATTGCGCAGGATATGGGCGACAGCGAAATCGCCATTCTCGAACAAAGTGCGGCACCGCAACTGGGCCACAACGGAGCCAAGACCAACGACGACGGCATTTCGGAAGCCGACACACACTATCACGGCTGGGTGGCCAAGGTGGTGCATTGGTATGGCCAAAACGTCAGCTATACCGCCGTAGGAGCACTGATGACCGTCGAAAGCTCGTTTATACCCTTCCCCTCCGAAGTCGTGATACCGCCGGCCGTGATGGTCGCCGCCGACCCGGCCACGCCCAACGATATGAAAATCTGGCTCATAGTGCTTGTAGGCACCCTCGGAGCCCTGCTGGGCGCATATATCAACTATTTCCTGTCGCGCTGGCTTGGAAGACCGATCATCTACAAGTTTGTCGACAGCAAGCTGGGCCACACCCTACGCCTTTCGGGCGAAAAGATGGAGCGCGCCGAGCAATACTTCAACGAGCACGGCGTGGTCAGCACGCTGGTAGGACGACTGATTCCCGTCATTCGCCAGCTGATATCCATCCCCGCCGGACTTTCGAAGATGAACATCGGCGTTTTCACCTTCTACACTTTCCTGGGCGCAGCCATCTGGAACTGCGTGCTGGCCCTGCTGGGATACCTGGCCGTCAAAGCCGGAGGAATGGCGTTCATATACAAATACAGCGGCCTGCTTTCAAAAATCATCATCGTTCTCTTTGTCGTGGCCGTTGTGTTTCTGATTGTAAGGGCTTTGGTCCGCAAGCGTAAAAAACAGTCACAGCAATGAGCGACGAAGAGAAACAAAACGAAGGTCTCGACCTGCGGCGACTGCTGCTTCGCAAGGATCGCCCGCTGCCCAAATCCGGCTGCAGCTGGGCTTTCTATCTGGTGCTGCTGGCTATGGTCGCCTATCTTGTAATAATGTTCATAAAATATAAAAACCAGACATAATGGATATCGACAGCATACGTTCCCAGTTTCCCATCCTGAGCCAAAACGTCTATGGCAAACCGCTGGTATATTTCGACAATGCCGCGACGACACAGAAGCCTCAATGTGTCATCGACTCGCTTTGCCGCTACTATACGACCCTGAACAGCAACATACACCGCGGTGCCCACTATCTGGCAGCCCAGGCTACAGACGAATATGAGCAGACGCGCCAGCTGGTGCAGAAGTTCATCAATGCTCGCCACAGCCACGAAATCGTTTTCACTCGCGGCACCACCGAAAGCATTAACCTGGTAGCCAGCTCGTTTGGCGAACGCTTCGTTGGCAAAGGTGACGAGATAATTGTTTCGGCTATGGAACATCATAGCAATATCGTCCCCTGGCAACTGGTATGCGAACGGAAAGGCGCTCGACTGCGGGTAATACCATTCAGCGACGAAGGTGTTCTGGATCTGGAGGCGCTGGAAACGCTTTTCAACGAACGCACACGCATTGTTGCCGTGAACCACGTCAGCAACACACTGGGCACGGTCAATCCGATAGGCGAAATCATCCAGATGTCGCACAAACACAACGTTCCGGTCCTCATAGACGGAGCACAAGCCATTTCGCACCGCCAAGTCGACGTGCAGGCCCTGGGGTGCGATTTCTATTGTTTTTCAGGACATAAGATGTATGGTCCTATGGGAGTTGGCATTATGTATGGCCGCGAGGAGTTGCTGGAACAGCTGCCGCCCTACCAAGGTGGTGGCGAAATGATAAAAGATGTCACCTTCGAGCGCACCACCTACAACGAACTGCCTTTCAAGTTCGAAGCCGGCACGCCGTCGGTGGGCGACGTTATAGGCCTCCATAGCGCCATCGATTTTATGCAACAGATTGGCATAGACCGCATAGCCACCTACGAAAAGGAGCTAACCGACTATGCCACAGAACAAATGCACACAATAGACGGTCTTCGCATTTTCGGCACCGCACCCGAAAAGACCTCTGTAATCTCGTTCCTCATCGGCAATGCCCATCCCTACGACACCGGCACGCTGCTCGACAAACTGGGCATAGCCGTTCGCACCGGCCACCACTGCACGCAACCGATAATGGACCGCTTCGGCATTCCCGGAACCGTCCGTGCCTCGTTCGCCATCTACAACACCCCCGCCGAGATTGACATCCTTATTGCAGCCATCAAAAAGATTGCACCTATACTACTATAACATAACAGGCTGATGCTAAGAACTCTATACATAGAAAACTACGCACTGATACGCCAAAGCGAGATAACGTTCGACCGCGGTTTCGTTGCCATTACCGGCGAAACCGGAGCCGGAAAGTCAATTATGCTTGGCGCTTTGGCGCTGCTCCTTGGACAACGGGCCGACGGCAAAACGCTTTACGACCAGACACACAAATGCATCGTAGAAGCGAACTTCGACGCCAACAGCTTGAATCTAAAACCCTTATTCGACGATAACGATGTCGACTATAACGACGATGGCACCGTCATTGTCCGACGCGAAATACTGCCGGGAGGCAAATCGCGCGCCTTTGTCAACGACACTCCCGTGCCGGTTGCTTTTTTGAAGCAACTGGGTGGCGCTCTGATAGATATCCACTCGCAACACGCCACACTTTTGCTGGGTGACAGCACATTCCAGACTTCGCTGCTCGATTGTCTGGCCGACGACGGCCGGCAGTTGGACGAATATCGCGATGCCTACAGACAATACGCAACACTGAAACACCGCCTCGAGGAACTCACCGAAATCGAGCAGCAGAACCGCAAGGACTACGACTACAACAAGTTCCTCTTCGACGAACTGACGCAGGCCGCACTCTACGACGGCCAGCAGGAGGAACTTGAAGATGAATCCAAGCTCCTGGCCAATGCCGAAAATATCAAACAGGCGCTGAGCGAGGCCGTCGAACTGTGCGACGGCGAGGACGATTCCGCCCTGCTGCGGCTCGGCAGCACCAAGACCCTGATTGGCAAAGTGGCCAACTGCCACAAAGACCTGGAACAACTCTTCGACCGGCTCGACTCAACCATTATCGAATTGCGCGACATCGTCAGCACATTGGAGTCGCTGGACGACGGAATAACATTCTCGCCCGAGCGCCAACAGCAAGTCGATGAGCAACTTGACACCATCTACCGTCTACAGAAAAAACACAGCGTCAACACTATTAGTGAACTGCTTGAAATTCAAAACGACCTCGAAAAACGACTCAACGAGGCCGACAACATCGACGAACAGATAAAAGAGGCTATGGAACTGGTAGACGAGGCCTTCAACAACCTGCAGCAAAAAGCAGACACCCTTACACGCCTCCGCCAGAAAGCTGCCCAAAGCTTTGAGCAACAGATAACTCCGCTGCTCGCAGATCTGGGTCTTGCCAATGCTACACTTCGTGCCAAAATCGACACCCTGCCCAACTATAGCCCGCTGGGCAACAACGACATACGTCTACTCTTCAATGCCAACAAGGGTGGCGAGCTGCACGAGCTCTCCAAAGTGGCCTCTGGCGGCGAAATGTCGCGCCTGATGCTGGCTATCAAGGCTTTGACATCGCGCAGTCGACTGCTGCCGACAATAATCTTCGACGAAATCGATTCCGGCATTTCGGGCGACATATCAGTCAAAGTGGGACGGATTATGCAACGTATGGCCGCCAATATGCAGGTAATAGCCATCACCCACCTGCCGCAAATCGCCGCGCGCGCAAGCCAGCACTACAAAGTCTACAAGGACGACAACGACGGCAAAACAGCTTCGAAAATCAGACTCCTGACAACCGAAGAACGTCGCCACGAAATCGCCGTGATGCTCTCGTCCGAACCACCATCACAGGCCGCTTTGCAGACCGCTGCCGAACTGATGGGCGAAAAGGAAGGAGACTGAACGATGAAAACATTTCCCCTTTTTGCGACATTATTTCTTTTCTGCTGTATTCTGAATGCACAGAACGCACCAACCGGTGCCTTCCATCCTTCTGAGTTTCAGGTAAACAGCAAGGATTATTCCGTCTTGCCTGTCCGGCTGCCACTGTTGATGGCCGGGTCCTTTGCCGAAATTCGCCCAAACCACTTCCACAGCGGCCTCGACATCAAGACCGGCGGCAAGGAGGGCGAACGCGTCTATGCGCCCAACGACGGCTATGTGTCGCGCATCAACATATCCGCCTGGGGTGGCGGTAAAGTGCTCTATATCACCCATCCCGACGGCTACCGCACCGTCTATATGCACCTCAGCCAGTTCTGCGGCGCCATCGGACAATTTGTCCACGACTACCAGTACAGCAACCACACCTACGCTTTCGACATCGAACTGCCGAAGGATTCCATTCGCGTCAGCAAAGGGCAGCTCATAGCCCTTACCGGCAACACCGGAGGCTCCGCCGGACCTCATCTGCACTACGAAATCCGCCTGGCCGAAAACGACCAGCCAATCAATCCGCTACTTTTTGGCCTGGAATACACCGACTTGATTGCACCGACAATAGCAGGCATCAAATTCTATCCCGCAAGCAACGACGCCACCATCGACGGCGAGAACGGGACATTCACCCTGCTTTCGAAGCAGCTACCTCTATATGACACACTTACCGTCAGCGGACGCTTCTATACCGGCATCTATACCTACGACCAGCACGAACCCGGCTCGCGCAACAAAAACGGCATCCACCGCATCGAACTCTACATCGACGACACGCTTTTCTATGTCTATACCGTTCCCACATTTGTCTTCGACGAAACACGCGCCATCAACGCCATCATCGACTACCCACACTACCAACGCACACGCGAATACTACATCATTTCGCGCCACCTGCGCGGCGACCGCAACAATTTCAGCACCGCCTATCGCAACAACGGCTATATCCATTTCGACGACAACAAGATACACCAAATCCGATATCGTGCCATCGACCATAAAGGCAACTACGCCCAGCAGACGCTCTACCTGCGCTCCGTCCCCGACCAACCCACAACAGACCAGGCAAATACGCCGGCAATAACCGCCACAGGCGAGCCAATAACCTACTTCAAGCATTTCAGGCTCGAGCGCGAAGGCTTCACCGCCAGCATCCGCCCCTACACCGTATACGAAAACGATATGCTCTCCTACCGGCGCACCAAAGACAACCTCTCCGTCAGCGACCGCCACCATATCAACCTCGTCAAGCACCCCCTGCCGCCGCACCAGAGTTTCGAAATACAGATGGACATCCCACAGGGCATCGGCAGCAAAGAGCTCGACAAAATGACAATAGTATGCATCAACGGCAAGAACGTCAGCGCTTTACCAACAACCGTCGAAGGCAACAAGCTCTGTGCACAGACACGTTCGTTCGGAGCCTTCGCCATTCGTCTCGACACCGTCCCGCCGACCCTGAAAGCCGTCAATTTCAGCAACAACAAAACACTGAAAAGCAACCGCATAACCGTAAAAATCAGCGACAACCTTACAGGCATCGTCAGCTATAGCTGCCACATCAACGGCGAATGGCAAGTGGCAGAACACGACGGCAAGACAGCGACGCTGAGCGTCGACGCGCGCCACCTGCGCAAAGGCACCAACCGCATCACATTCCGCCTCACCGACGCCGCAGGCAACGCAACAGAACAGACCTGGAAAATAAACCGCTGATACACAAACATATTCACAAATTAACGAATTAACGAATTAACAAATTCAAAGATGCGCATCTACCTCATAGGCTACAGCTACAGCGGCAAAACGACACTCGGACGCGAAATGGCGCATCGGCTTGGATGGCAATTTTTCGACACCGACAAAGCCATAGAGTTGAAATACCACACCTCCATTTCGACTTTTTTCAGCCACTACGGCGAGCAGGCCTTCCGAATCATTGAAAAACAGATACTTCAAAGCACCGCCGAGATGGACAACGTCGTCGTATCCACCGGCGGCGGCACGCCCTGCAACGACGAAAACATAAGGTTTATAATCCAAAACGGCACCGCCGTCCACCTGCAGATGAGCGTCGACGACATAATGCAGCGCATCGCCCACGCACGCCGCTCACGCCCCCTGCTGAAAGACAAAACACCCGAGCAGGTCCGCGAATACGTCACCGCACAACTTGCCCAACGCCTACCCTACTACACTCAGGCTCAGCTCACTCTGCCGGCCCTGCACGCCAACGCCGACCAACTGATCGATTTGCTCAAAACCCAAATCCTCCGTTAGGATTTGACCGTCCCGAACGGTCAAAGCACCTTTTTTTAAGCCCCACGTCTGAATCCGCACGTTCCCTCCGCCACCCACCCGGAAGGGCCGTTCCTATATCGTTCCTATATCGTTCTTATATCGTTCCTATATAAAAAT
>R22__coassemble_1753_pt1 | contig 10338 bp, 7 predicted proteins | sample R22__metabat2_high_PE_041 | metagenome-assembled genome bin R22 | reverse complement strand
TAAGAACGATATAAGATCGATATAGGAACGATATAGGAACGGGCGGAGCAGGTGGGCTCCCTTCGCGTCCGTATGCCTCCTCGTCGGCCTTGTCGTTAATTGCGTCCGGTTTGATATCTGCTCGTCGCGTAACCTCCACATAAGGAGTTGTTTACGCGGCTCGCAGCCCCTCCCGGCAACTCGTTCGAACGGGAAAAATTCTTTTTTTTATGGAATGTGTCTGTGCCTTTCTGTTTTTTTTCGTAAATTTGCATTTTAAATATTAGAGCCCTGTTTTATGGAAAACTTCATAGTATCAGCGCGTAAGTACCGCCCGATGACCTTCGACAGCGTCGTCGGACAGGCGCATATCACTACCACTCTCAAAAATGCCATCCGCAGCGGTCAGCTGGCTCAGGCGTTCCTCTTCTGCGGCCCGCGGGGCGTCGGCAAGACTACCTGCGCGCGCATCCTCGCCAAAACCATCAACTGCACCAACCCAACGGCCGATATGGAAGCCTGCGGCGTGTGCGAATCGTGCCGCTCTTTCAGCAACGGTCAGTCAATGAACATCTTCGAACTCGATGCCGCTTCCAACAATTCGGTCGAGGACATCCGCTCGCTCGTCGAACAGGTGCGCATCCCTCCACAAACGGGTCGCTTCAAGGTCTATATCATCGACGAGGTCCATATGCTTTCGGCCGCGGCCTTCAACGCTTTCCTTAAAACTCTCGAAGAACCTCCGGCTTACGCCAAATTCATCCTCGCAACCACTGAGAAACACAAGATTATACCTACCATCCTCTCTCGTTGCCAGGTGTTCGATTTCAAGCGCATCGAAACGCGCGACATCGTCAAGCACCTCGAATTTGTGGCCAAAAACGAGAACGTCGCCTTCGAACCCGAAGCCATACAGCTCATCGCTCAGAAGGCCGAAGGCGGTCTGCGCGACGCCCTCTCTACCTTCGACCAGCTGGTCAGTTTCTCCAACGGCAATCTCACCAAGCAGCGCTGCCTCGAAAATCTCAATATGCTCGACAGCGACTACTATTTCCGCTTTGTCGATATGTTCCGCAACGGCGACGTCGCAGGTGTGCTCAATCTCTATCAGGAAGTTATCGACAAAGGTTTTGACGGTCAGCATTTTGTGACGGGCCTGACGGAACATATCCGCAACTTGGTTGTGGCGTGCGATCCGGCAACTCACAACCTCCTGGATGTCACCGACGCCAATCGGCAACGGTTCGCCGCTCAGTCGCAACAATCTGGGTTGGCGCTACTTATGCGCTATCTGGAAATAGCCTCGGACTACGAATACCGCTTCCGCGACGCCGGCAACAAACGGCTCTTCGTCGAGGTGGCTCTGATGAAACTGGCCGCAGTGACCAAAAACCTGCAGCCGTCGACGGCCGGATAGATAGCAAGAACGCCTCAGGCGGAACATATAAAAACCGAAAACGAAAAGCGGGAAGCGGACAGCGGACAGCGGAACGAACAGCAACCCGCTCCAAATCCCGAAACGACGACCTCGAAGCCGACGGCGGACGTTGTGGCACAGGATGTTGCCCCATCGTCGAACCAAAACGGCGCAGTCGCACAGGTTCAAGTCAGCGACACTTCTTCGCTGCAGAACAGCGCTGCCGCTCCGTCTGCTCAAAACAGCGCCGCCGCCCCGTCTGTTCAAAACAGCGCTGCCGCTCCGGAGCCCGCAAAGGTGCTCCCAAAAGCCGGCATCCCGCATCGTAGCTTCACTAACATATCCATTTCTGACATCCAACCTACTGTTGCGCTCAAAGATTTGGAACACAGAACGGTAGAGAAGTTGACGCAAGAAAGGCTAGAGGATTTGTGGAACGAATTGGTAGAGAAAAGCAAAAACGACGACAAACTATATAACCTGCTGGCCGACAAGAAGGTGGAACTGAAAAACAACAACCTGTTTACTATCCAGGTCCCCAATATCTATTTCGACTCGCTCCTGAAGGAATATCAGACTCAGATACTTGGCTTCCTGCGCGAAGCGACGGGCAACGAATCGCTTCAATACAAGGCCACCGTCGTTACCGAATATGTTGAAAAAAAGGCATATATGCCCCGCGAAAAATTCGACGAACTCCTCAAAATCAACCCCGCCATCCTCTCCCTCCGCAAACTCTTCCCCGATATTGACTTCTAAATTAGTGATTAGTGACCAGTGAATAGTAAACAGTGACCAGTGAATAGTAAATAGTGACCAGTGATCTGTGACCAGTGACACGAACGCGCTCGTATAACAATACACAAGTGATTTTAATTTTTAATTTTTAATTATTAATTTTTAATTCTAAAAGTGCAGTTTCTTTCCGAACATTGGGCTCATTTTATCATCATTGGGGTGCTGATTTTCTCAGCTCACCTCTTTTCTGCACTTTTCGGCAGACGCAAGGTGCCCGATGTCCTCTTTCTTGTCGCCATCGGCATTCTGCTCGGACCCGTCCTCGGTTGGATCAAACCGGATATGCTAGGTGCTTTTGGACCTCTATTCTCCTCAGTAACACTCGTTTTCATCCTTGTCGACAGCGGCATCGATATGCACATCGACGACCTGCGCCGCTATTGGGTTGGCGTCGTGCAGGTTATGTTCTACTCGTTTATCCTTTCAATGGCAGCCGCCGCACTTGTGTCGCATTATGTCGCGCAGATGGGCTGGTTGCCCTCGTTGCTGCTGGGCAGTATGGTCGCAGGTACAGGCGCGTCGATTGTGATTCCGATGGTGCGCCAGATGCGTGTCAGCGACAAGACGCGGACGGTTCTGACGCTCGAGTCGGCGATGTCGGCCGTGCTGTGCATCGTCGTTGCTCTTGCCATCATCGAGGCGATGAAGATGGGCGAAGTCCGTTTCGAGCGTATTGCTGGTAACGTGCTGGCTTCGTTCCTGATGGCGTCCGTTTTGGGCGTCATCGGCGGAATGGTCTGGTCGGGCCTGCTGCAACGCGTCAGGCGTCAGCAAAACTCTATGTTCCTCACGCCGGCGTTCGTCTTTGTCATCTACGGCATCACCGAAGCTCTTGGCTACAGCGGCGCCATTGCTGCTCTCGCTTTCGGCATTGTGCTTGGCAATGCCTCGTATTTCGAATTCTCATTCTTGCGCAAAATCTACCGCAAACGCCAACCGCGAATGGAGTCGCTTCAGGACAACGAGAAGGCCTTTTTTAAGGAGATGGTTTTTATACTTAAAACTTTCTTTTTCATTTATATAGGCATCAGTATTCCCTTCACCGACAGCGTCGCGCTGCTCTATGGTCTGTATGTTGTGCTGGCCATCTATGTGGTTCGTTTTGTGTTGATTGCCATCGTGGGACGCAAGAATACGCGCGTGGACCGCTATATTGTCGCAATAATGGCACCAAAAGGACTGGCATCGGCCGTCCTCGCTTCGATGCCGTTGCGCATCAATGCCGAAAGTGGATATACCGTTGTGCCTCAGGCAGAACGAATTGAGTGTATGGTCTATGCCGTGATTTTCTTCTCAATAGTGGTCTGTTCGCTGCTCGTGCTGCTGTCCAGAAAGCGGATCATTAGTAAAATTGAGAATTAAAATTGAGAATTGAAATCACTTTCGGCAGTTGCCTATTGCGTTAAGCACTAACACATTAACAAATTAACGAATTAACACATTAGCGAATTAACGAATTAACACATTAACGAATTAGAATCTATGGATTTGGATTTTGTTAAATACGACGGTGCGGGCAACGATTTTGTCGTTGTGGATATCCGCAAAGCTGACCCGAAGCTCACGCAGGAGCAGATAGCACATCTGTGTCACCGGAGGTTTGGTATCGGTGCCGATGGGCTGATGACGCTTGGAAACGCCGAAGGTGCTGATTTTGAGATGCGATACTATAACAGCGACGGCGCTCTTGGCTCGATGTGCGGCAACGGTGGACGCTGTATCGCCGCATTTGCCGACAGCCTCGGACTGGGGCACCGCGACGAGGGAAGCGGACGTAGAACGTTGGAATTCATAGGCTTCGACGGCCGCCACCGGGCCGAAATTTTAATGTGGAACGACGAGAAACGGTTTGGCCTTGTGCGTCTGCAGATGCGTGATGTGGAGTGCAGCGCGGTGCGCAAGATGGAGGACGGCTGGTTTCTCGATACGGGTTCGCCGCACTATGTGGTGCGCGTCGAGGATTTGAACCACTACGATGTCGTCGGCGAGGGACGCCGGCTGCGCAACCGCACCGACCTGTTCCCGGAGGGCGCGAATATCGACTTCATCGAAGACCTGCCCGATGGACGCCTTTTTGTGCGTACTTACGAACGTGGTGTCGAGGACGAGACCTATGCCTGCGGTACCGGTGTAACGGCCTGTGCCATAGTGAGTGGCAACCATAGGTTACTCACCTTGGGAGGCGACTTCAAGGTCGATTTCGACTCCACCGGCGATGCCTACAGAAACATCTGGCTCACAGGCCCCGTGTCATTCAACTTCAAAGGTGTAGTGACCTGTGATTAGTGAATAGTGACCAGTGAATAGTGAATGTGAATAGTGACCAGTGACACGAACGCGCTCGTTTCACAAGTCACAGGACGCAAGTGATTTCAATTTTCAATTCTCAATTTTCAATTTTCAAAATCGTGGATCTTTTCAGCAACATAGATATGGAACCGGCTCGACAGCGTGTCGAGGAGCTTACTCGCCTGATTGACAAGTATAACTACGAGTACTATATGAACGACCGCTCGTTGGTGAGCGACTTCGAGTTCGATGCGCTCCTTCGCGAACTTATCGACCTCGAGAGGCAGTATCCCGAGCTCGCGTCGCCCAACTCGCCGACCAAACGCGTCGGCGGCGAAGTCAACAAGTCCTTCCGACAGGTGCAGCACCGCTTCCCGATGCTCTCACTGGGCAACACCTATTCAATCGAGGAGATAGAAGAATTCGAGTCGCGCACACGCAAACTGTTGGGCGACACGGCGTTCAGCTATACCTGCGAACTCAAATACGACGGTGTCGCCATCGGACTTACCTATCGCAATGGCGAGCTGGTGCAGGCCGTCACGCGCGGCAATGGTGCCGTGGGTGACGATATTACGTCGAACGCACGGACAATCAGAACCATACCGCTGCGTTTGACAGGCAAGTACCCCAGCGATTTCGAAGCTCGTGGCGAAGTGGTCTATCCCTTCAAGGAGTTCGAAGCCTTCAACCGTCAGCGCGAAGCCGATGGCGACGAGCCCTTCGCCAATCCTCGCAACGCCGCCAGCGGCAGCCTCAAGCTGCAGGACTCCGCCGAGTGCGCCCGTCGACGACTGCAGTTTTGTATGTATTTTATGATGCTGCCCCCCGATGCCGAGCCTGACGAGCGTCTGGCGACCCACAGCGGACGCCTCGAAGCGGCAAAGACGATGGGCTTCAATGTGCAGCCGTACATCAAGGAGTGTTTGAACATCAACGAGATAAAGCAATTCATCGACTACTGGGACCGCGAGCGTTGGAATCTGCCTTTCGCCATCGACGGCATTGTCATCAAAGTCAACCAGGTAGCCCTCTGGGACCGCTTGGGACTGACCGCCAAGTCGCCGCGATGGGCCATAGCCTACAAGTTCAAGGCCCAGCAGGTGTCTACGCCGCTCGAAAGCATCTCGTTCCAGGTCGGCCGTACCGGTGTCATCACCCCCGTGGCCAATATGAAGCCCGTCTGGCTGGGTGGCACCACCGTGCGCAGGGCCACGCTGGTCAATGCTGACTATATCGAGAAGCTGGACATCCGCGACGGCGACTGGCTGCTGGTCGAAAAGGGCGGCGAGATTATCCCCAAGATTGTGGGCATAGATATGGACAAACGCAAGCCTGGTGCCCAGCCGGTCAAGTACATCACCAACTGTCCCGAATGCGGAGCGCGCCTGGTGCGTGCCGACGGCGAGGCGGGCCACTACTGCCCCAATCAGGACGGCTGTCCGCCGCAGATTGTCGGCCGGCTGGAGCATTTCGTGGGCCGCAAGGCGATGAATATCGACAGCCTCGGTTCCGAGCGTCTCGAGATGCTGTATAACAAGGGTTTGGTGCGCGATATCGCTGATTTGTATAACCTTAGCCGCGAGCAGCTTATAGGGCTCGAGTCCACCACCGACGACGGTCAGCGCAGGGCCTCCATCCAGGAAAAGGGTGCCGACAACATCCTGGCCGCCATCGAAAAGTCGAAGGATGTGCCTTTCGAGCGGGTGCTGTTTGCTCTCGGCATACGCTATGTCGGCGAGGTGGGAGCCAAGAAGCTGGCGCGCTATTTCAAGAACATCGACGCTCTGATGGCCGCAAGCGAGGAGGAACTGGCGTCGGTCGAGGATGTCGGCGAAAAGACGGCACGATTTATCTACGACTATTTCCGCGACGAGCGTCATCGCCAACTGATTGAGCGTCTGCGTGCTGCGGGACTGAAGATGACCGTTGTGGAACTGCATCTTTCCGACGCCCTTGCAGGCAAAACCTTTGTTGTCAGCGGCGTTTTCAGCCGTTTCAGCCGCGACGAAATCAAGGCCGACATCGAGCAGCACGGCGGCAAAGTCAGCAGCTCCATCAGCGGCAAGACCGACTACGTGCTGGCAGGCGAGAAGATGGGTCCCGAGAAACTGAAAAAGGCTGAAAAACTGGGTGTTTCGATTATCAGCGAAGACGAGTATCTGAGAATGCGTTAATGTGTTAGTGGCTAACGAAGTTAATCAATAAATTAAGAACCCAAAGTGCCTACGGCAAGGAGAATGTTGTTTATTTGAAATTGATAAAGAAATAGGAGGTTGCGATATGAAAAAAATTAGTTTTTCAGTTTTTCTTTTATTATTATTAATTCCGTTCTTGCCACGTGCTCAGTATTTTGACTGGGTTCAAACCTATACGGGTAGCGATATTATGACTGGAAGCACAAACCGCATTCGCCAAAGCGTTGTAGACAAGGATGGTAGTATCTATTTTGTAGGTTCTTGTGCTGTTGATGCAGGCTTTCACAATAATGTTTTTTTGCCGATTTCACCTTATGGGCAAAATTGGAATATGGCTTGTACTGTCATTGGAAAGATTTCAGCGGAGGGGGATCTGGTTTGGAGCAAAGTAATTTACGGGAATATGTCTGACCACGGAGGCGGTCTATTACAAATGTTAGGGGACACTGCATTTGCATTATGTACTACAATAGGCATTCCCAGACCTCATACATCTGCAGCTCCGCCGACATTAACAGAGTATTTGTTTTATTTTGATACGTTAATGACTTTTTTGGTTAATGACAGCATTGTTCACAACGGATCATTTTTATATAGTTATGCTGATTGTTCAAGCCTTGATGCAACCGCATATATTGTATTTAATTTGGATGGGGAAATAATCGAACAACATTGGTTGACTGTTTCATTGTTGAATCAGAGCGGAGAACCTTACAATATGTCTAACCGTATGGAGAATAGTTCGGAATTATCTCAATATGTTCAAGCATATAAGTTGTTTGGTGATGGATCTCTTTTATGTACCGACAAAAATGGGAATATTTATTTTTCTCAACAATCAAGGGGGGACATCGCTATTTTTGATTCAATATCAGGTAGAAAATATATAGATATCAATAGTCCTGAAGTTTCGGGTATGCGGATTAATATTGATGGTAAACGACATATTGATATGACTTTACCTGATGTCAGGCCGTCGACAGGAAGACACAACTATTTAATACTTAAATTCTCGCCACATTTTGAGGAACTTCTGGCATCACAGTTTCTCTTCGAACCCACGCTGGAACATCTGGACACAATAAACTATCAAGTTGTGATAAAAGGGTTGAAATGTGACAGCAAAAACAACATTTATTTGTCTGGATATAGTATAACAGACAATCCATTTCAAAACTCGGGTGATAGTGTCAGTCTTACTATCGGCGGCTCGGATAGCCTAAACCTCATCTTCAGATGCTTTGATCAACGCAGAGGTTTTTTTATAAAATATGACAGCGCACTGAATCCGCTGTATCTCAAACAACTTGACAGGGTTACAGACGACCAGCCGAGTTTTGATGACTATTATGGGGACTTTATGTGGCCTTTTGACTTTGACGACAAGGGGAAAATCGTAATCTTTGAGAGTTCCCGCGCCAACTTTGACACTGTGAACACGCGATACTACTACGACACAACAGAGGTATCGGCTTTTAACTGTGCAATGATGCGTATAGACCCTGACGACGGAAGACTTATTTCGAAAAGCCGGGACATCAAGAGCGAATGTATGACGGCCGGTGGTTTCAGCAGTGGTGATATTTTTGATTTTGCAGCCAGAAACAACCGCATTATTTGGCAGATTATGTACCGCTGGTGGCTCGACTTCGCCGGCGAACGCCACGAGAAACAGCAGGCCTACGAATGGGGTATGGGCTTCGCCGTGTGGGACTACGACGGCAACGAGCTCTGCTTTGTGGACTACGGCACCAACGGCGGTTCAAGACACGTGACAAGTTCGGTGTGCCTGGTGGACAGCGTGCTGTATCTGACCGGTATGCTGGCCTCGGGCGGCGCGCAGTTCGGCGACATTACGGTGCCGAGCAGCGGCAGCAGCCAGTCGTTCATAGCGCGATATGTCGACACGGCCTTTATGCATCCCTACGTGCGTCCCGGCAGCCAGCAGGACATCCAGCTCGTGGTGCGCGACGGCGAGCCAGTGGCGACGGTCTATCCCAACCCCTGCGCCCAGCGCGTCACCGTCGACTGGAACGGCGACGAGCCGCCCCTCGCGGCTACGGTGACCGACATCACCGGCCGCACCTACAGCGTAGCCCTCACCGCAGCAGGCGCAGGCCAGTCCGACAGCGAAGCGAAGATTGCAGGCCGCTACACCATAGACTTCTCCTCGCTGCCCGCCGCCAACTACCTGCTGACCATCACCACCACCTCCGGCCACCGCGTTACGACACGACTGCTGAAAAGGTAGCAACATACTTCGTACGAAAACCAAAACGAAAAGACCTTGAACTTACATTCTTTCAAAAATATTAATTTAAATTACATTGTATTTATTGCGCTGGTGCTGAATACCTTGTCGGCGCAGAGCCAGCCGCATACGACCGTCTCGCTGCTGTCGGGCTACACCGTGCCCAATTCGTCGGAATGGAACTATATCAAAGACGTTTCGGCAGGCGTCGATGCCGCATTTGCTTGGCGTCAGGATTGGGGGTTCCGGGCCGACTCGGCAGCATTTTTCCCGTTGCTGCGCAAGCCGTACTGGATGGGTGTGAGGGGCAACTTCACCTATTTCCCCAACGACATAGCGGGCCACCGCATCGGCATCAGCGGTTTCCTGCAGCAGCCCCTGTTCGAGTTTCGGCATCGCATAGATTCCATCGGCGATTTCAGGGAGCACCTGAACCTCGAGATGGATTTCGGCTTGGCGTTCTACACCAATCCCTATTGCCGCACGCCAAATCCCGACAATGTCTTCATTGGTTCATATACTAACTGTATGATACAGATAGGTTTGTCGTATGCACGAAGGATGCGCGATATGTCGCAGGTCGTCCTTGCCGCCAAGTTCGCGCATTCCTCCAACGGCTATCTGCGCAAGCCCAACAAGGGACTGAACTACCTCCAGCTTTCGGTCGGCTATACATTGTCGGATCGCAACCTCTACCAGCGTGGCGGAATGCGCGAGTCGCTGTTTTCCGACGGAAACGACAAAACGTGGGCGAAAACCTACAGACCTTGGCTGGGACGTGAGTTTGATCCGGTCGACAATCCCGCTTTTCGTGGTGGCGAATGGCTTGTTTCGTATGCGCCGGGCATCGTTATGCCGCGCTACAGCGGAGCCAGCCGAAAATATTTCTATGCCCATACGGCGCAGTTGGGGTGGCTCTACCGGTTCAATCCGGCGCGCGCCGTGGGGGCGACGCTCGATTTGACCTACAACTACAGCCACACTGCCGTCATTGCCCACTGGAACGAAGGCTACCGCCTGCCGTTCTACATCGCCGCGTCGGCGGCCTACGAGGCCACCTACCACAGGCTTACCATCCACGCCGCACTGGCGGCCTACATCACGCGCAGCGAGCACGGCACCACGCCGCTCTACGAGCGCGTGGGGCTTTATTACAACCTGAGCAAGGAGTACCGCCCTGTGCGCCACTTTGTCGGCGTTGCCCTCAAGTCGCATATGGCGCATATCGACTTCATCGAGTGGCACTACGGCATAAAAATTGCACCCCGAGGCAGACATTGACACAGAGTGCCCGCTCGGCCGCCAAATTTCTTGTCGCGCACGCTGCGCCGACAGAGGTTTGAGCGGTCCATCAAGATGCTTTTGGCATCCATCTGCCGCCACCCGCTCCGCCATTTCCTATATAT
>R22__coassemble_1746_pt1 | contig 10367 bp, 7 predicted proteins | sample R22__metabat2_high_PE_041 | metagenome-assembled genome bin R22 | reverse complement strand
TTGCCGTCCTTCACGGCGATGCCGAGGGCCGACAGGCTGTCGCGGATCTTGTCGCTGGTCGCCCAGTCCTTGTTGGCCTTGGCGGCGGCACGCACATCGAGGATCATCTGCATCAGGCCATCGATCAGGGCGCTGTTGTCGGTCGCGGCCTCGTCGCGCAGGCCCATTACGTCGAAGACAAAGGTCTGGAACACAGATTTCAGCTCATCAATGTCCTCCTGCGTCAGCGTGGCCTTGTGGTCGTTGACGGTGTTGATGACCCTGGCAGCGTCGAACAGGTGCGAAATGACGATGGGCGTGTTCATATCGTCATTCATCGCGTCGTAGCACAGCTGGCGGTAGCCTTTGACGTCGACCGAGCTGTTCTTCGACGGCTGCAGCGAGCCGAGGGTCTTGAAGGCCTGCATCAGGCGGTTATAGCCCTTTTCGGCGGCCTGCAGGGCCTCGTTGCTGAAATCGACCGTGCTGCGATAGTGGGCCTGAAGGATGAAGAAGCGTATCGTCATCGGGCCATAAGGCTGCGCCAGCATCTCCTCGCCGTTCTTGGGGTTGATGTGGCTGCCGTTGAAGAACTCGTCGAGGGTGATGAAATTTCCCAAGCTCTTGCCCATCTTCTGGCCTTCGATGGTAATCATATTGTTGTGCATCCAGTACTTGCAGGGACCGTGGCCGGTCGACGCCACGCACTGCGCAATCTCGCTCTCGTGGTGCGGAAAGACAAGGTCCATACCGCCACCGTGTATATCGAACGGCGAACCTAAATACTTGGCACCCATAGCTGTACACTCAGCGTGCCAGCCGGGGAAGCCGTCGCTCCAGGGCGAAGGCCAGCGCATAATATGTTCGGGCGAAGCCTTTTTCCACAGGGCGAAGTCGCCGGCAAAGCGCTTCTCCTCCTGGCCGTCCAGTTCGCGCGTGGTGGCCAGCATCTCGTCGATGACGCGGCCGCTGAGCTTGCCGTATTTGTGGGTGTTTTCCTGATACTTGCGTATGTCGAAATACACGCTGCCGTTGCTGACGTAGGCCAAGCCGGCATCGAGGATTTTCTGCACCAGCTCTATCTGCTCGATGATGTGGCCGCTGGCGTGGGGTTCGATGCTGGGACGCAGCACGTTAAGGCGGTCCATCGCGGCGTGGTAGCGGTTGGTGTAGTATTGCGCCACCTCCATCGGCTCCAGCTGCTCCAGGCGGGCCTTCTTTGCAATCTTGTCCTCGCCTTCGTCGGCGTCGTGTTCCAGGTGTCCCACGTCGGTTATGTTCCTCACATAGCGCACCTTGTAGCCCAAATGCTGCAAGTAGCGAAACAGAATGTCGAACGTGATTGCCGGACGGGCGTGCCCCAGATGGGCGTCGCCGTACACCGTCGGGCCGCACACATACATTCCCACCCTGCCGGGCGTCAGAGGCGTAAAGAGCTCCTTCTGACGCGATAAAGTATTATAAATCAAAAATTGTTGTTCCATATTTGAGTCATTTTTTATTTCTTAATGTAAGACAAAAAGTCGAGGTCGATCGACAGCGAGATGAACGGCTTGACGAGCCACGACTTGGCGGTGATGTCGTCGAGGGTCAAGGCCGTCTCGAGCGACTGGCCGGCCTTATAGCCATCTATAAGCATCTCATATTCACAGATATTGACACCTACCGTGAGGTAGAAAAAGTCCACAAAGCGGAAGCTGGGACCGATGTAGAAATTCTTGAACAGGTTGGTGCCACCAAAGCCGACATAGATGCCCAAGTCGTAGTTGAACTTCTGGTCAAATCGCGGTATTTCAGGCAGTCGCGACGTCGACAAAGAATCTTTTTTGGACGGACCATTGAAGTAATCCGTCAGGTCCCACAGCATCACCGACGCGCCGGTAACGAAGTCGAACTCGATGTCGCCGGCATTACGGTTGCGGATCACTTTCGAATAGGTCGCCGCACCCGTCGTCGGGTCCACGTGGTCGGGCGTCAGGCGGATGTCCCAGTCCGGCGTGCGGAAAAATCGCATCGCTATGCCCTGTATCGGACGCACTTTCTTCTTCTTGTTCAGCGTAATAGCCGCCTTCTCCTCGGCATCTTTGGCCTTCTGAGCCAGGTATTTGTTCTCCTCCTGCTTACGGATATTCTCTATCTCGGCGGCATTGACGCGCCTCTGCAGCGAGTCGACAAGATGGCGGTAATGTTCCTTTTCGGTCAAAAGATTCATATAGATTTCACGCTGCGAAATCAACGTACCTTCCTTGCTATCAATATCTTTCTGCAAAAATTCTATTTCCTTGCTCTTGGCCTCGATACTGGCTTCCTTGGCCCTCAGCTCGCCCTCCCATTTGGCTTTGTCGACAGTCGAGTTTGTCAGCGCCTGACGGTAAAGTTCCTCTTTCTCAGCAACAAGACGCTCCTTTTCCTGCATCGCCGTCATCTGCTCGGTCAGCAGACGGTTCTTTTCTTGCAACTCCTTCTGGTACAAGTCGTTGGCAGCAATCAGCGAATCCTTCAACATTACAAGGTCACGCATACGCTGCCGCATTGTCGCCATCCACACCAGTGCCGAATCGTTCTGCCTATTGAGCACATCGACCTGCGAACGGAAAAAACGCAGAGAGTCCTGCAACCTCAACGAATCCTGAATCCACGACGAATCGTGCTGCAAAACAACATCTTGCAGCAAAAGCGTATCGTCTGCATCAACGGCGTTATGAGCCTGTGAGGTGTCCGATATCGCCAAAGTATCTGTCCATTCAACGACAACTTGTCCCCTGCAAGGCAACATTGCCAGCATCAATATGACGAGGATTCCGATTCTTCTCATTTCTTCTATCGTTTTAGAGCCGTAGACTCAAACTAATATTCTGTTTTTTAATATATTCTATATTACATATACAAAACGATGCAATGTGCAAAAATACAAAAATAATCTCAACTTGGCAAAAACCGACAAAAAAATCATATTTTTGCAATTTAAACAGAAGAACGATGTTTTCGCAAAAACCACAAGGAATCAACACAATATGCAGGCCGTTGCAACTTTTGCTGCTCACGGTGCTGGTGGTTTTTGCCTGCCCGGCAACGGCAAACGCACAGCACGCTCCAAGCAACAACATCGTCACTTTCAACGAAACAACAAACTCCTTGGAAATCGATTTTTACACAGAAATAGTTGATTCCAAAGTCTTTAATGAGCATTTCTCTATTTTTTCCATCCCTTCGGCAAACAGCTACACACAAGAAGTCGGCAAACCTATGTTGCCTGTCTATCAGCAGATTGTACAGATACCCACCACCGGCAGTTTCAAAATAGAATTACACCAAAAGAATTCAACGCTTGTACCGCAAAGCCAACTGGGATGCGACGCGCCCTTGGTTCCCGCGCCACCGCCAACAATAAAAAACATAGACACAATAATTTACATCGCCGACAGCGCAACCTACAGCACGAACTTTTTTTACGGCAACAGCACCGTCAGCCTTGAGCCGATTGGGCAAATGCGCGGCACGCGACTTGCCAGGTTAACCATCTCACCAATCAGGTACAACCCGGCAAACCATCTTGTCGAAATCAGCAGCCACATCACCGCCACAATCGCCTTTTCCGACACAGTGACAAAAGCGCACAACCCATTACTGTACAACCTATTACCATCCACAATTACAAACAGCAAAAACTACAGCAACCCCCTGATGCAAGCCGACAGGCCATTCACGTATCTGGTCGTTGCTCCACCCGATTTCCAACAGACGTTGCAGCCACTAATCGCTTGGAAACGCCAGGAGGGATTCATCGTCGACGAATACTATCCGCTTCAAGCCACGCGCGAAACAATCAAAGCACATCTGCAACAACTCTACGACCTCGCCACACCCAACCACCCGGCGCCACTCTTCATCCTGCTGGTGGGCGATGTCCAACAAATACCCGTATGGCCTGGACATCAGCACATTCCAGGGCTCGACGTCCATCGCACAGACCTTTTCTATGCCGACTATACAGGCGACGCCCTTCCCGACGCAATGCTGGGACGACTGTCAGCATCCGACACCGCCACACTTGCCAATATTATCGCCAAAACACTTGATTACGAACAATTTCACATCAGCGACAGCAGCTATTTGCAACGAAGCCTGCTCGTCGCCGGCAAAGAGCATACCCCTCCGGCACCAACAGTCACCAACGGACAAATCAATTACTTGAAAAACTGCATCATACAGCACGACAGCCTACACGACACCATCTGCTACTACAACCCCAGCTCCGAAACAATGAGCGAGCCGATACAGAACCATCTCAAACAAGGCATCGGGTTCGTCAACTACACAGCACATTGCAGCTCAGAAGGTTGGATGTTTCCGCTTCTCAGCAACAGCATCATCGACACAATCGGCCTGGAAAACCGGCCATTCGTCTCCATAAACAACTGCTGCCGCGCAAACGACATCAGCGGCAACTGCTTTGGCGAGAACCTATTACGTAAATATCCGGGCGGAGCGGTGGGCGTCATCGGTGCCAGCAACGAAACCCTCTGGAACGAAGATTACTACTGGAGTGTCGGCGGAAGCGGCGAGCCAACATTGACACCGCAATATTCACCATCATTGCCCGGAGCCTACGACCGGCTATTCCACACCAATGGACAACCAGCACAGCAACAAGCCCTTACGCAAGGCCAGATCCTGCTGGCCGGCAACTGGGCAGTGACCGCCAGCGGCTCCGCCTACAGCGATTTCTACTGGGAAATCTACTCCCTGCTGGGCGACCCGTCGCTGATGCCCTACATCGGCATCCCGACCCCGCAGGCACTATATATCAATCCAATAACTACTGGCGACGCCACAATCACCCTGCGCGGAACTCCCGGAGCGCGGGTGGCCGCAACAAAAAACGAAACCCTCATAGGACTCTGCACCATAAGCGACGACAGTATCGGACTAATAACCACTCTTTTACCAGCGCCCGACAGCCTGCTTTTCACCTCAGTCGCACAGTTTCACAAGCCCCTGCAGACAATCGCGACCTCCACACCACCGGAATCGCCACGCCTCACAGCCACAATCAAGAAGCTGCAAAGCACTGACAACGTGGAAATTTCGCAACTAACACTCCACGACAGCGCACTTCTTTCCATCCTCGTACGCAATGTAGGACAAACGGCAGCCCTGAATCATAAAGTACAAATTAGCAGCATCCAACCGAACAACAGCCAACTCATCGAGCAACACATCGACTCGCTCGCGCCAGGTCAGGACACCACAATACAATTTTACATTTACCCCAACACAGCCGCCGCCGAGTTGCTTCTCCTCTTCGAAACAGGCGACACCACCACCTTGTGGCGACAGCAGAAAAGCATCGACCTGCTGACCCCCACAATCGAAGTGGCAAACCTTCAGTTAACAGCTGACGGACAAGAGGTTACAACCGTGAGACCATCCACCGAATACACCGTCCACCTCAGCCTTGTCAACAGCGGCAACGGACGCGCCAAAGAACTAAAAGTCAGCGCAGAAGAGGAGCCGACCATACAATTAGGCGACCTCGATGCCGGCGACACTGCCGTGGCCGAATTCAGCATCACCACACCCGACCAGCTCGACAGCCTGACGCTGACGCTCACCATCAGCCATCGGGCCGACACAATCGTCTATTCGCACACCTTTGCCGACGACAGCACACTGGCATTGCAACAGCCCGAAGCCATCGTCCCCGACATCGAAATATGGCCCAATCCGGCACGCAACACAATAACAATAAGCGGATTAACCGTCCCAACCCACATCACCATCTACGACATCTACGGACGGATCGTAGACGAATTTGACACCAAAAACAACCCCGTCGCACAATATTCCACCACCCATCTGCGTTGTGGCATCTACAGCATCGTTTTCCACGAAACCACAAACGGCAAAAAAACAACGACAACAAAAAAACTAGTCATCGCACGATAAAAAGCTAAAAGACAATGACTCAGACGGTATTAGACAGCTCAACGCCACAACAGCCCGACACCCTGACAGCGGTGCCGGCTACGACCGTCAACGAAGCGGCACACCATCAGACCGACACACACCAACAGGCCCCCGCGCCGCGCGCCGTCACCAACACAATCCGCTACAACACCGTCGTCCCCGAAACACTCATCCGCCCGCACGACAGCATCTTCAATCCCACCATAGACACCACCGAATACCTGATGCTGTGCAACGACTCGCTCTTCGCCAAATACGAAGGCCTGGCGCCCCGCCACCGCAAAAGTATGTTTGCCACAAACACACACATCACCGCCGAGCCCCAAACCCTGGCGCACCGCACCGAGCCCTCAAGTGACTGGATTTTCGGAACCATCATCATACTCCTCACACTCATAAGCATTTACATCAACAGCCAGAAATTCAAAATCAAAGACATCTTCCTTTCCGTCTTCGACACACGCGTCCTCGAACGCGTATTCCGCGAAAACAACATCCGCACAGCCTCGCTGCTGCCGATGGAAGGCATCTACCTGGCCTCCCTGGCCCTCATCATCCTCAAATCAACCCAAACCCTCGGCCACTTCGTCATCAGCCTGCCCCAACCCCTCTTCTTCGGCATCACGCTGGCCGCGCTCATAGCCTTCATACTACTGAAAAACAGCTTCATACGACTACTCGGCAACATCTTCGACGACCGCGCCGCAACAATGCTCTACATCTCCAGCAACAACCTCTTCTACTTCATCGGCGGCCTGACGACCACCCCCCTGCTCCTGCTCCTCTTCTACATTTCCGGAGCCCAGGACACGCTGCTCAAAACAACCCTGATTATCATCGCTATCGTATTCACCATCAGACTATTGAGGGGAATGCAACTAATTTTAACAAATTCAAAAACCTCTAAATTGTATTTATTTTACTATCTTTGCATTTTGGAAATCATACCAATTTTGGTAATGGCAAAGGTTATATTGCTCTAGAAAACATAAAGTTGCAACGCCCGAACAGTTTTAGTATGAAAGTAAAAAAAATACTCATTTCGCAGCCCGAACCAGCCGACCTCGAAAAATCACCCTACAAACGACTGGCTTTCGACTTCAAACTGGATCTCACCTTCTACAAATTCTTTGAAGTTGTGGGTATTTCCGCAACCGAATTCCGCAAAAGCAGAATCCACATCACAGAATACAGCGCTGTCATTTTCAACAGCAAAAACTCTGTCGACCACTTCTTTAGGATGGCCAAAGAACTGCGCGAAGTCATCCCCGAAAGTATGAAATACTTCTGCTCCACCGAAGCCATTGCACTCTATCTGCAAAACTACATACAATATCGCAAACGCAAGATATTCTTTGGCAATCAATACTTTGCCGACCTCGTCGACGTGATGACCAAACATCGCGACGAAAAATTCCTCTTCCCCTGCTCCGACGAAAAACAGACAGAATACACCAAGCTGCTCGACAAGGCCAAATTCAAATACACCAAAGCGCCGATGTACCGCAGCGTGCCACGCGACCTCAAGCAGTTCCGCCTCGAAGACTTCGATATGATAGCCCTCTTCTCGCCCATCGGTGTCCGCTCGCTGCTGATGAACTTCCCCGACGCCAAGAACTCCTCGATCCTCGTCGCCGCCTTCGGCACTTCCACCCACGCCGCCCTCAACGCCGCAGGCATCAAAATAACCATCGCCGCGCCCACAAAGAACTCACCCTCAATGGCTATGGCCATCGAAAACTACCTCCAAGGCAAGCAGCAGGAAGCCGTACTCGTCGTCAAACCCTCGTCGCTCAAAAGCTCCAAGACAACACACTCCTCGCGAACCACCGGCACCAAAAAATCCAAGTCCGTCTTCGCCAGCAAGACAAAATACAAACAGCTGATGGAGGAGAAAAAAGCAAAAGCCGCAGCACGCAGAGCCGAACGGGCCGCACAAAAAGCACTCAAGGAAGCCGAAGGCAACAAAGAGGCCCCCAAGCCCAAGAAAAGCGCCGAATGATGCACACATTCAAAAAAAGCGAACGGCTCTGCAACAAAAAGACTATCAGCACACTGTACTCGTCCGACAAACGGATGCTGACCTTCCCGCTCAGCGTCCACTGGCTTCTCACCGACCCTGAACAACAAGCCAGCCCCGTGCAAGTGCTCATCGTCGCACCAAAGAAAAAACTCCACCACGCCGTCGACCGCAACCGCACCAAACGACTGATGCGCGAATGCTATCGCACACGCAAACAGCAACTTTGCGACCTACTGCAACAGCGCGGACAGGCAATGGCCCTCAGCATCAACTACATCCACACCACACCGCCCGACTTCAACCACCTGCAGCACACCTTCGACAAACTCTTCGCAAGCCTCATACAAGAACTCTCAAAATGATTAAACAACTGTTTACCAGGCTACTCCTTTTGCTGATCAAATTCTATCAGCAATGCATATCGCCATTCACACCGGCAGCCTGCCGCTACACCCCCACCTGCTCGCAATATGCCAAAGAAGCCATCCTCAAATACGGCCCAATTAAAGGAACTTGGCTCGCCCTCAAGCGCATTCTGCGCTGCAATCCCTTCGGAGGGTCAGGCTACGACCCCGTGCCATAACACTGCACACCAGGCACTTACAAACAACAACAAAACTTTTAACACAAAAAACCCCAACCAATACGAAAAAAAAACGTATCTTTGCACCATAATAACTAAATCAATAAAACAATGAAAAAAATGAGATTTTTAGCCATAGCAATGGCAACAATTCTGACCTTCGGCTTCGTAAGCTGTGGTCCCGACGATGACGAAATCCCCTACGAGGGCATCGAACTCGCCAACGGCGAATCCATTGAAATCGAAGACTTTGGCAACGATGCAACGGCAGCCTACAAACTCCATTTCAAAGTAACCCTCAGCAATGGCAAACTCGTCGCCGAAGGCCTCACCTCGAAACCAGCCATCACCGTCCTGCCCGAGACTATGGACCTCGCCACCTCGGCCAAAATCGCCGACTGCGGCAAAGTCAACGGACTCGCCAAAATCGATGAGGCTCCCGCCGATGCCGACCTCGCCGGAGACCAGGAAGCTACTGAAAAACACGGCTATGTAGTCGTCGTCAAAGGTGCTGCAAACATCGACAGCTACCAGAACCCCCAACTCCACGACCCCACCACCCATTATATGCGCATCTGGCTCGAGGAGAAAACCGACAACGGATTCAAGCTCCGCTACGAATTCCCGTTCGTCCCCGCCGAATAAGCAACAGAGAAACAATTATTTGCACACTAAAAGTGTTCCCGCCTTCGGGAACACTTTTTTTGTCGTCGAATAAAACGAATTTGTGAGGTAAAAACAATTTATGGGAACCTCTAATAATTTCTTTTTTGACCGCGAATTACACGAATTACACGAATTAATTTGATGTTATTCAAAGTTTTGTTTTGTTAGCAAAACGCAAATTGAACGAATTTTTATAGGTTACCACAAATACATTCCGTATAGTGCGACACACCCCGCCCTTCGGGCACCCCTCTCCGAGAGGGGATGGCGCAGTAGCGGTCTGGAAATCAATCCCGAGACACTAAATTAAGTGAATATTTGCAGAGTGTTAGACTGCGTAGCCATCCCCTCTCGGAGAGGGGTGGCCCGAAGGGCCGGGGTGTGTCGCACTGTCAACACAACAAACGGTATGCCGCAATGTCAATACTGCAAAAATAGCGTTGCCAGTACATTCTTTATTTCTCTAAAACAATCCAAAAAACGCCCTTCGCAACCCCCTGTTTCCCAGCACCAAACACCTATCAAAGTTCACTATAAGCCCAACCAAACTTTTAATAAAATTTTCGCCAGTGGACAATAATAGGGCTCAGGTAGCGTTATGATAGGTGAAAAACGCCACGAAGGTTAGTTTCGGCGTGCGTAACCTATTGAATTTTAATTATTAATTTTTAATTTACAAAGTACTATGGGAAAAACAGATTTTGGTTTTATGGCCGGTTTTAGCGGCCGCGTGGGCAACCTGATTGGCTACCGCTGGCGCGGACGGATGTGCGTGCGCACTATGCCGTCGCAATACCGCGACGCGCGCACACCCGAACAGTTGCAGCAACGCACTCTGTTCAAGGCCGTTGTGCAGCTGGCGTCGCAAGCGCGACAGGTATTGAAAAAAGGTATGTATGCCGTCAGCGTCGACGCACAAATGACTGAAAGCAACTACTTTATGCGCATCAACAAGCGATGCTTTGCGCTGTCGGCTGGTACGCAGGGCGAGTTGCAGATTGACTATGAGAATCTTCTGCTGGCCGACGGGCCGGTGGCGCCGGTGGCCTTCCGCGAGCCGCAAATGATCGACGAGACGACGCTAAGCGTTGATTTCGAGAAGAATCCGCTGCACCGCACGGTGCATTGGGAGGATTTGGTCTATGT
>R22__coassemble_1727_pt1 | contig 10439 bp, 14 predicted proteins | sample R22__metabat2_high_PE_041 | metagenome-assembled genome bin R22 | reverse complement strand
CGCTTCTCCCCCCGCCAACTCAAAATCCTCTTCTCCTATCTAGGTGATCCTTCGGCGATCCTTCGACGAAATCCCCGCAACCACCTAATTCCCAATCTCTTGCAATTTTAATCCCTCATCCCGGTCCAACCCACTATCAATCAGCTACATACGCCCATTCCGCCCATTAGCCCCATTCTCCTTATCCTTCCCAAAACACCAGCGACCCCTCGCGCGATTACATATCGCACAAGAGGTCGCTGTCTTTATCCACAAGCAGCAGGAACTTACACCCTTATCATTGGCACTCCCAGCGCTTCCGAAATCTTGGCCAGTGTCGCCAACGTGAAATTGTGAGTACCGCCTACCCATCGGCACACTTCGGCTTCCGACCGTCCCACCTGTCGGGCAAACTCTTTCTGGGTCATACCGCGTTCCTTCAAGATGCCGTCTATCTTGTCGGCAATCTCGAACGACCATTCCACACGCTGCTTTATGTCCTTCGGTGTGGCAGCGACACACTCGTTGAAAAGTTCCGCTGTCTTGCTCATAGTTCGAATTCTGTTTTATCTATTCCTGTGATTGTCGTCTCTTCAATCGTCACCTTGCCGCTCTTTATGGCCTGCCCCAGCAGTTTGTCGAGCCGTTGCAAGGTGATGACGTATCCGTTCAGGCTCTCGTCCTCTTCGTAAGTCTTGGTGCTTTTCATACCGCCGTTGCCCACAATCAACACGCTGTCCGACATCCGTAGGCAGTACAGCCGCATCCGTGTCCGCTCTATCGGCAGGGCCACAACGTGGTCACCCATCTTGCCCTCGGGACGGAAGTACCTCTCCAGGAATCCGCTGGCGGTGAGCATACGGTTTATGGCCGTCAGTATCACCGACAAATCTTCCTTGCGAGTGGCATCTTCCTTGAATTTCTCGATGAATTTCTGGAATTCCGTAGCGTCGTCACCCTCGAAGCAAATCGTGAAAAGCCCTGCAATATCAGTCTTTTGCACCTCTTCTATCTTTACTTTAGTCATCTTTTTATGTTTTGTTTTCAAATGCAAAGATACAACTTTTTTCCGAATAATTACCTTTTGAGGTAATTTTTTTTAAAACTTTTGCCATTTTGTTTCCCCCATCCAGCCCCATTAGATCCATTCACCCCATTAGACCCATAAAAAACCTGTCCTGTATCTGAAGAAACTGCCAGTAGGATCCGAAGCTCCTGTGGAGCTTTGGACTTTCGATAGCGCAGCGGAGAACAATAACACCGCTGCAACCATACCCTCACCTTCTTTCCGTCCCCGCGATGCCATCGCGTCCCCCTTCGTCCTTTGCCTGGGCATTCCATACCATTTCCTTTGTCCCGTTCCCAGACGCTTGCGTCCGCCTCAACGGGTTGTTCCGCGCCAAGGGCTTCAGCCCGTAAAAAAACCATCCCCATCCCATTGAAAACCAATCCCATCAAAAAATCTTCAAAAAAAATTTCACCCCTCATGTTGTGATTCGACTTCTCACAGCGTCTAATATGTCGTAATAAAACCAAACAGCAATCGTTCTATAATTACTATGGAGTTGGACGAAAAAACATTCAAAGAACTGATACACCGACAACGGGATTTGATTTGGCGGGTGTGCAGCAGTTATAGGATGAGTACGGCGTGGACGACGGAGGACGCTTTCCACGAGGTGTTGTGCGACCTGTGGCGAGGCATCGGGACTTTCGACCAGCGTAGTTCGGAGAGCACTTGGGTGTACCGCATAGCAACCAACACGATGAACTCGCTGGCACGGAAAAAGGGAAATCAGCCTACGGAACCGCCGCCAGAGGGATATGAGCCCAGCTACCGCGACGATGACTACCGCGACCTGGTGGAACTAATAGAGACTACGCCGGAACCCGACCGCACCATCATCAAGGCTCACGCTCAAGGCTACGGCTACAAGGATATAGCCAAGATTACGGGGCTGAGCATCGCGGCGGTGAGCATGCGACTGACTCGCGCCCTCCGCAAATTACGCAAACTTTATAACCAGAAATAACGATGAGAGATTTTGATAAGCAACTGGAACGATACGGCGACGAACTGAAGAGATCACACTGCCCTTACAGCGATGCAGAACTGGACAGGGAAATCCGCAGCGTTGTGTGGAACGAGAAGATTATCCCGAACGAACTGCAGGCAAGACGCACACATACCAAATGGCTCTGGTCTTCTGTGGCCGCTGCCGCTTGCATTGCTGCTGTGCTGATACCTTTGAATATGTCCGTTCGAGCCAATGGCAGCATTGCCTCGGTGGACGTCGACGGCGAGCATCTCTACTTCGCCTGCAACAATGGCTGTTCGCCCGAAGGCACCTTGGAAACCTTTAAAACGATAATAAGATGAAACGACTTATACTCCCATTGATGCTACTATTGCTGACGGGATGCCAGCGCGAAGCCGACCTGCCTGAGGCCACCTCGGCGGCGAAGGAGGTCTATCTGCAATACGCCGACCGCAAGAACCTGACCGTGGCGATGATTGGCGACTACCTGGGCTACAACGCCGTTATGCTCCAGGCACAGGATGCCGAAGGATGGCTGCATCTGTGCGAAGAGTTCGGTGTCGGCAAGCATGTGGATGCTGCCGCGCTGGATTCCACCAGGGTGTCGAGCTTGACAGTCAGTCACGTCAAAAGCCACGAAGGACGCGACCTCCAGGAACTGAAAGATCTGCTGGGTGACGACAGTATAATCTTCGGAAACATACTCAGTGGAACACCTGTCAATGTGCGGATAGACACTGCTTTTTCGGTTACCCATTGCCAACATTGGGACCACGGTGTGCTGGTGGACTCCTCGACATCCTACAGCAGCGACTTCAGCCAATGGAACGAGTCGCTGACACATCGAGCCATACTTTACGGCCACACCGGCTACATCGTCCGCGACGACAGCGACGCCCTCACACTCTGGCTTTTCTTCTACAGCAATGAGGACGAAATGAACCAAATACTTAATACGATAACACAATGAAACGATTTGCATTTATCCTGGCGGCCCTTCTGCTCTTTGCCGCTTGTACCAAAGAAGAGCCCCAACCCCAGTCCCAACCCACAGACGCCGTCTCGCTTGCCGGCACCTCGTGGGTCGGGGGCTTTGACGGCGATTTCCAAGGCTATCCACTCACCTTCACCTTGCGCTTCGACTTCCTCACCGACAGCACTGGCGAGTACCACCTCGACTGTGTTCTCGCCGCCCACCCACAGCCTTCGCAAGAGGGACCGTTCCGCTACACTTTTGACGGCTCCGACGGCATCGTCACGCCCGATGGACACAACCCTATTTCATTCGTATACAACTTAGCTTCGCAAACCATTAGTATGGAAATCATTATGCAAATCGGCAGCGGCAGTATGTCGACGACCCTCGGTGGTACCACAGTCTTCCGCCCTCTCGGTCAGGAGATTCCAGCTTTCCCCGTGAACACAAGCTGGACGGCCGAGCAGCAACTGCCCTCGGGCGACACGCTGATGCCCGTGCATTGGGGGCTCGACTTCTGGGAATACGGCTGGGGTGGTCAAGTGAATTACTGCGCAGGGTCGACCTGTGCGGGTGTCTCGCTCTTCTGGCGCTACGACAGCGCGGCCCACTCCGGCACCATCGCTATCAACGGCACCCAGCACCCCTTCATCTACGACCCCGCCACCGATATCCTCACCCTCGAATACACCACCGAGGTCTATGGCACCACCACCCCCATCGGCGGCACCCTGCAATTCCACCGCTCCAAAGAACCCGACAGCAATACGATCCGCAAAGTCGTAGTAATGAAGTAAAAAATCAAAAATACATCCAATATGACACACAACATTCTCAAATCCCTCGCCGTCCTCGCCTTGGGTGCGATGCTGCTGACTGCTTTCCGTCCAATGTCAAAAGGAGAGCATGAACTTGTCGGCAACTGGCAGTATGTCAAATCGACTGTGGCCATCCATTGGGACGCCCCCGCTCCATTCCACGACAGTGCGGCACAGGACGAAGAAAAGTCCGAGCGCAAAGACATGACCATCAACGCTGACGGAAGTATGACAATGGTGGCCAGAGATATCGAAAGCAGCCGTGTGTACAAAGTCAGTGATAGCTGCGCAATGAAGTTTAAGAGCTACGACCTCATATGGGTTATCTCCGCAGATACGGACTCCCTGAAGGTCATATCAGCATCCGGTGGCAGCGAGTCTTGGAGAATCGTCCAGTTGAGCGAAAACACGCTTGTCTATGTTGTGGACAAGCATTTTGAAAGCCATATAGGTTCCGGTATTCTCACTTACACGTACATCTACCGCCGTAGTTGATGATCCCATAGATCTACATCCATAATCACACAAATTATCAACCCCAATACGAAAAGAGTCCCATCCTCTCCACTGCCACGGCAAGCGTTACCCACGCTTGCCGTGGCTTTGGATTTGATGTTGTTGACGAGCAGCATGACATTTTTTTCAACAATCTGTAAGATTTGCCCACCTTTGTGCGTCTATTATAGTAGAAAGGCGCAAATTGGTTTAACCATAAAAGAACAAAACATGCAAAAAAAGAAACATGGCTTCGGTTACTTCATACAAGTATATCTGGTATTTCTAGGAGTTTCTGTCATCTACAACCTATTAGACAATGAAAACAATGTGATTAACTACACAATCCTTGGATTTGTCTTTTCGGTCGTATGGACGATATGGCAAAAAATAGAGGATAGATTAGGACAAAATAACGACAAAGAATAAACACCATGGAAATCTTAACCTCATTCTTCAGCAGCGGCACGGGGCTGACCATCGTGGCCATCATCATTGTGCTGGCCGTCATCGGCAGCATTGTGCTGCTCCTCAGAATTGTACGCCGCAAGCACAAGAAAAGCCTTGCTTTCTATCTCATACTGTTCGCTGTCTTCACGATGCTATTCTTTCTCAGCGCCTTGCTGATAGACAAGCATTTGTTGCTGTATTCCTTCATCGACGGCCTCATCCACGGCGTTGTCGTCACCGTGCTCTGGTGGCTCTTCGACCAAGGCCACGAGCAAATCAAGGCATCAATAAAAGAAGACGAGGCCGACCGCAAAAGAAAAGAATTGAATAAAAAAAACCAACAATGAAACATCTCATCATCAAAATCTTCACCCTCCTCGCCGCTGGTACCCTCATATTGACCGCCGTGTCCTGCGGCAAGGACAGCGAAAAGCCCGAACAGCCCACTCACGGCGGCACCGCCGACGGTTGGCCCGCCAAGAAAATCAGCCGCATCGTCCACAGCGTGGGCACCTTCGACTACCTCACCTACGACTTCTCCTGGGAGGGCGAGAGGCTCAAGGAAATCAGCTGCACGATGTACGACGGCTCGTCGCTCGGCCGCACCGTGCTCGAATACGACGGCGGACGCCTGGCGCGGGTCTACCCCTACGACGGCGCGGGCACCGCCTACACCGACGGCGCGATGCACTACCACTACGGCACCGACGGGCGGCTGGAGCGGCAGACCTTCCTGCTGCCGATGAGAGCCACCGGGGACCTCTGCCAGCAGACCTTCGACGAGGTGGTCCCGTGCGAGCTGGTCTACTCCTACACCGACGACGGCCGCGTGTCGGCGGTGCAGGCCAACAAAACGATGGACGACGGCAGCGTGGAGACCAGCACCTATACCTTTGGCTGGGAGGGTAATAACGTCGCCACCGTCACCTGTGACGGCCAGCCCCTTTTCAGCAACATGCAGTACGACAGCAACCCCAACCCGATGCGCTTTCCGATGGGGATGGAGACTATGGGCGTGACCAATATGATATTCGAGGGAGTGCTGGGCAACAGCGTCCTCTTCCTTGGCTACGCCTTCTGCTGGAGCGAGAACAACATGACCACCCTCCTCTCGGGCGGCGGCCAGTGCAGCTACACCTACGACGACGACGGTTTCCCGACCTCGAAAACCATCGGCACCGGCAGCCAAAGCAACACATATACGTTCAGCTATTAAAACCCACCCAATATGCAACACCACATCATCAAATCCCTCGCCGCCCTCGCCCTAGGCGCGATGCTGTTTTCGAGCTGCATAATGGAGAAGCCCACGGTGAAGAACTACCGCAGGGTATCCGCGATGCCAGAACTCACGCCCATCACGGTGGAGCAACTGAGGCAGCTGATAGCCGCCGACACCACACATTACAAGGTGGTGGTGCTCACCAGCCCCTGCTGCGGCTACTGCGTGCTGAGTATGCGCAACGTATATCCGCGGAAGATGGCCGAGTGCGACAGCAGCCTGGTGCGCTGGTACTTCGTGGTGGAGAGCTACAGCTCGGCACAATATGCGGACGAGCTCTACCGCTCCTACCACATTGACTCGCCCCGCTACTGGATCGACGACACCCTGCCGCAGTACCAACCTCTGATGGTGAAGAATATGTGGACGGTGGTGTGGAACCTCCTCTGGCATTATGGCCAGTCCATCGAGGGGCTGGGCTGGGAAATGGCCGACAACCGACTGAACAATATCGTCAACGCCATCGCCCCGCAGTCGCAAATAATAACAAGTGTCGATGGAATCCCCACCACCCTGCTGCTCAACCCGCGGGGTCGTATGAAATGCACCTATACCATCAAGGATGACGGCACCGCCACTTTCGGCCCTACCGACATCCGTGACATCACCGTCCCAGTCACCGAACTGGAGTTCGGCAAGGTCGACACCATCTCATTCCTACCCAAAGTCTGCACTCCAGACGGGAAATGCAATTAACCAGCAGAAAGAAACTGAAGATGATAAACCTCCCGTTTGTCATACTGAAAGAGCGACATCTGCACACATAGCAGAATTATTTTGTGTAGAATGGATTTCCCTCCATTTGCTAATTGGAAAAGAACGCGACGAAGGATCCTATTGTTGGTCCCCCAATAAATGGAAACCGACTTTTTATCTTACTCAACAATACCCGACGCTGCGGATGTTCTTTTTTTGCGTGTGTTGCGGCGGATTTGCAATCCGATACTGCTTAGTATCAGGATTTTCAACCCGCCAACATTAACGCTGTTGCAAGTGTTTTATTGTGCTGCGGACTGAAAATCCTTATATTAACCAGCGTCGGATCACAGATCCGCCGCGACGGAGGGAACATCCGTCGCGACGGGTTTCAAGTTTCATTTTCATCAGGATTATCATCAATAGGATATTTGCCAGGAAGATGATTATTAATATAGGGGACATGATATTGCAAAGTATCATAATAAATACCATCATCTTGTTTTGTAGTTTTATACTTAATCCTAAATGTGTTTATTTGAGCAAATCCATTAGGAAGCAATCTTTTCTGTGTGATTAACACTGGTAGATTTTTTGCTCCTAACGCATACCCAAATGTATCTAAAACAATAACTGAGGGATAGTACTCAATGATTGAATTTACTTGAAAACTTGAAGATGCTTTTTCATACCCAGTGCAGATCCATCCATTAAGATTGGAAAAGTCAATATTGGTATTCCTTTTCCAGAAATCGTCATAACACACCGATATACTGTCTATTTTACCATTCGTGAAAGCTGATGACAGGTTCGCAATATCGTTCCATATATTTAAAATTAATTCATTCCCTTCAGTTTCATGATGAAAGAAGGTGGATTTATTTTTGTTGTTTTCGATCTTTCTATTTTGGAGCCAACAGCCCTTCTGGGGGTTATAAACAATTAGTTCACTATTATCTTTACGATAAGAAATTAGCCTACCGCAATCATCGTAATCAAAAGAGAACACTATCTGAGCTGACTTGTCCACTATTGAATCGCCAATAAAGGAATATGATTTACATACCACGGTATCAACCAAATCTATAATATTTATATCTGCTTGTGTTCTGTTTCCTGTTGGCAATTTATGACATCCCACAAGCAATATGCCTAAACATATATAACCTATACTTTTCATTTTCAAATTTATTAACGAGGTACATTATTGTTTGGATTGTTTTTAATATTTACATTGACTTTCAAATTTGGGTGAAGCGATACGCATGATTTGTATGCATTATAGAAATCAGATGGATTAGTTCTAATACCTATACATCCTGCAGTTCCATTAGCACCCCCGTCGGGATGAATCTGTATTCCATCTCGAGCAGTTGTAAATCCCACTGGTGATAAATCGATTTTGAAACATGCATTATCTCTAGTATAACTATTTTTCTGACGGGTGCTAACAGGCCTATCACTATTGGCCAACATCCATTCCCCGTTTTGCAAAGGGTATCTGACTGACCCGTCTTTATAGTTACAACCTGACCAGGCTTCATACTTGCCTCTTACAAACTCTTGATCACCAACATGGAATGTAATTGTAAATACACCTTTTGCGATGTGTGGATTATTATTCTTATCAGGGGCCATTGTACCCGTATAATCCATAGTAATATTAGTCACATTACCTACATATTCATAGGTCCCAGCATATGAATATGGAGCCCCAACTTCAACGTAATCATTCTGTAAGCAAGAATTAATATCGGTGAAATCAACTTGTCTATACAATTTGCCGTCATTAATTCCATCAGAGCCCAACCAAACACCCGTGCTACTAAAATAATCCCCATATTCTTGTCCATCCGGGTCAACTAACTTTACTGGATTCCAAGCGCAATATGCGTAGGGAGAAATGTTCGGGTACTTGTCTGCCATCGGGTCGACGCTGATGAAAAGGCCGGACAAAGCGGGGTCGTAGTAGCGTGCTCCGAAGTAGTAAAAGCCTGTTTCTGAATCTTTTTCCTTGCCGGTAAAGGCTGAAGCATTTTGCCAAAAGAACGGATACTGATTATCAGGATTTTGAGATTGCCAAAAATTGATGCTTTCGGCACTTTTGAGGGTGCCGTCCTGTCGGGGTGATATGTCTCGGTTGCTTCGCAAGGTGCTTGTTTTGTGTGGATAACGCAGAAGGGTCGAATATATTGTAGGACGATGCTTTTGCCGCTTGTATAAAAGTGCTGTTTGTAGCTTTAATTTATTGATTATTAGTTTTGCGGATTGCAAATCCTTATATTAATCAGCGTCGGATTGCAAATCCGCCGCGACGGGCATACTTGTTTTAGATTATATGATTTAACCATACCACAGCTGGTTTCTTTTGTTGACACAATAGGGGTTTTATAGATTAAACCAGAGTCTAAGTTCATCAAAAGTTGACAGAGTCTATAATAACGTAATCATCTATGAAATCATATTCATCCAATCTTTTGGGTGGTACTGTCTTTTTTATATTGTTAATCGATTCATATCGAATCACTGATGGGTCCATATCACAATTTAAAAGATAAACATAAAATGATTCATTTGGGGAAAGCCTTTTAATAAAATTGGCACCTATAACTGGTATAAAAGGGGAATCGAAATACACACTGCCGTCAAAGCACAACACGGATAATGCGAAATCCATCTCGCCAAAAAAATACTGAATAAAAGATAGTTCTCCATTTGATGACATTTCTTTTTTTTGAAACCATATGTAAATCGTGTCTTCCATAGTATTCTTAACTGTATATCTTATCGATTTAATTGATGGAGAGTTCCTGAAAAAAAGTTGGGTCTCAGTTCTTGTTATAGATGGCTGACAAAAACACAGCATTGGCCATAATGAGAAAAGTATAAATAGCATTTTACCCTTCATAATTACAAATTATTATTGTTAATAACCTCTCGTTTTGCGTTTATTATTCGAGTGCGTAATCGACTGTTAGCATCATAGTTTTGATAATTATCATCTTTTGCCGGCCAATGTGATGCTGCATGAACATCTCCCGTTGTGGCATAAATATATGCATGTCCAAAGAATTCATGAGCAAAAACCTCGGCTCTTCCTTGCGGGGACAAAAGACTATTTACTTGCACCTTGACATGCTCATTAGTAGACGAGTAAGCCCCAGATGACTCTGGATACAGAGTAAGTCCAGTATTTCCTACTTCTCCTGTGCTAAGATAGTTTGGTGTTGTTCCTTTGGTATCAAACCATTGCGTTTTTTCTGGGTAAACGAATATTCCAAATGAAAAATCTTTATATGTCTGCGGATTATTATCTTTATCGAGATAATCAAATTCTTGTGAGATAGAAACTTCTATAACACAATCTAGATTCACAAGTGTCTTTAAATCATTGAAATTTGAACTTTTACATTCATAAGAATTAATAAGATCCCTATCAATATAGCCGTCAGAATTTCTTTGAACATAGACTCTCGCTTCGGATGGCAGTGCCCTTAAAATCATCTCGTAAGCCTCATCGCTAGTTGGCAAAACATCTCTCCCATCTGGATCCACCAACTTCACCGGGTTCCAGGCGCAGTAGGCGTAAGGGGACAAGCTCGGATACTTGTCCGCCATCGGATCGACGCTTATGAAAAGGCCGGACAAAGAGGGGTCGTAGTAGCGTGCTCCGAAGTAGTAAAAGCCTGTTTCTGAATCCTTTT
>R22__coassemble_1719_pt1 | contig 10465 bp, 7 predicted proteins | sample R22__metabat2_high_PE_041 | metagenome-assembled genome bin R22 | reverse complement strand
CGATATAAGAACGATATAGGAACGATATAGGAACGGGCGGAGCGGGTGGCTGGAGGAGCGTGCAGGAAGTTAACGTATTTTAATTTTTAAAAAAAGTGCGGTGGCGTTTTGTGGAATGAGAAAAAAAATGTAATTTTGTATTCTCGTATTGGTTTACGGGTAAGTAAATATAATATTGTAAATCAAGATACTGAAAAGTTAGTATCTGTCTTTATTAATAATAAATGGAAGAAATAACCCCAAAACAACTGAATTTCCTTGAGGAAATCATCGAAAATGGTCTCAAAGAAGGGACATACAAATCTATCCTTACGCGTTTCCCTCCCGAACCCAACGGTTACCTGCATATCGGTCACGCCAAGTCGATCTGCCTGAATTTTGGTTTGGCCAAGAAATATGGCGGCAAGACGAACCTGCGCTTTGACGATACCAATCCCGTCAAGGAAGATACGGAGTATGTGGATTCCATTCAGAACGACATCCGCTGGCTCGGTTTCGAATGGGCCGGGATACACTATGCGTCGGACTATTTCGACCAGCTCTACCTCTGGGCAGAAGAATTGATCAAGAAGGGTTTGGCATACGTCGACGACCAGACTTTGGACGAGATCCGTCAGAACCGCGGCACGGTGACCACCCCCGGTGTCAACAGCCCCTACCGCGACCGCAGTGTGGAGGAAAACCTCGACCTTTTCCACCGGATGCGCGACGGCGAGTTTGAGGACGGCAGCAAGGTGCTGAGGGCCAAAATCGATATGGCTCACCCCAATATGATGTTCCGCGACCCCATTATGTACCGCATCCTGCACGCCGAGCACCATCGCACGGGCAACAAGTGGTGCATCTACCCGATGTATGACTATGCCCACGGCCAGAGTGACTCGATCGAGAATATCACCCACAGTATCTGCACGTTGGAGTTCGATATCCACCGTCCGTTGTACGACTGGTTTATCGAAAAACTGGGCATCTATCCGAGCCATCAGTATGAATTTGCGCGCCTCAACATCGACTATACCGTGATGTCGAAACGCAAGCTGCTGCAGCTCGTCAAGGAGGGTTATGTGAGCGGCTGGGACGATCCGCGAATGCCTACCATCTGCGGTTTCCGCCGCCGTGGCTACACGCCCGAAAGCATCCGCTCGTTCTGCGAGCGCATCGGTGTGGCCAAGCGCGACAACATTATCAGCTATTCGCTGCTGGAATTCTCGCTCCGCGAGCACCTCAACAAGGTGGCGCAGAGGCGTATGGCCGTGCTGAATCCTGTCAAGCTGGTGATAGACAACTATCCGGAGGGTCAGGAGGAGATGCTGCAGGCGGTGAACAATCCCGAAAACGAGGCCTACGGCATCCGCCAGGTGCCTTTCTGCCGCGAGTTGTGGATTGAACGTGAGGATTTTATGGAGAATCCTCCGAAGAAATATTTCCGTCTCTCGCCGGGTACGGAGGTGCGTCTGCGCTATGCCTATTTCGTTACGGCACAGAGTGTTGAGAAGGACGAAGCAGGCAACATCACTTGCATACATTGCACTTACGACCCCGCCACACGTGGCGGCGATGCCCCGGACGGCCGCAAGGTGAAGGGTACCATCCACTGGGTCAGTGCGCGACACGCTGTAGATGCTGAGGTGAGGATGTTCGACAGGCTGTTTGCCGTCGAGGATCCCAACGAGGCTCCGGAAGGAAAGACCTTCCTCGACAACCTGAATCCCAATTCGTTGCAGGTGCTGCAAGGCTGCAAGATTGAGCCGTGCATTGTGGACGATGTCAAGGAGAAGGTGTGCGAGAACGGTGTCGAAGCTCCCCATCGTTTCCAGTTTGAACGTATGGGCTATTTCTGCACCGACCCCGACAGTACTCCCAACCATTTGGTATTCAACCGTTCCTGCACGCTGAAGGACAATTTCAAAATCAATCAGTGAATAGTGACCAGTGACCATTGACACGAACGCGTCAGCCACTAACGCATTAACACATTAACGCATTAACAAAGTTTTAACTTTCAACTTTCAAAAATGAAGCGACAGACATCATTATATTTCATAGTTATCGGAGCGTTTATGCTCTTCATTTCCGGAAATTTCCTTTCCGAGGGTCTGTCGCGCGTCGGTATGGACAATGCTGTCGTTTCGCAGCGTATGGCCGAGGGCTTTGAGGATTTCTGGCTGCCGTCGCTTACGTCGCCGGGCAATACTGACCGTTCCAATTACCTGCCGTTGGGCTATTGGCTTGAAAGCCAGTGGTTCCGCTTGTTTGGCAACGATTCGTTTATGGCGGAGAAGAGCTACTCGGTGATGACCTATTTCATCCTGGCGGCGCTGATGATATGGATATGGGTGTTGATAGGACAGAGCCGTCGTGCCGGCTGGCTGCCGTTGATGTGCTGGATTACGATTCCGATTGTGACTTGGTCGGCGACCAACAACCTGCTGGAGAGCACGATGACGATGTTTATCCTGCTGTCGGTGTGCTTTCTGCTGAAGGCCGGCAAGTCGTCGTTCATAGCCCAGTCGCGCCTGGCATTGGGAAAACCCACGGGGCGTTACCGCCTGAGCCGAACCGCGTGGATTGTGCTGGCGGCATTGTCTATGGAGCTGGCCTTTATGGTCAAGGGTTTTGCCGGTTTGTTCCCGATATTTTTCCCGTTCCTCTACTGGCTGATGGTGCGCAGGGAGCGTATTCTGTTCCCAATCTACACGACGGGTGTCATACTGATTGTCTGGATGGTGACTCTTTTTGTGGCCATCCTTATTTCGCCGGATGTGTACCATCATCTCTACAACTATCTGCATCACCAGATGATCGGTGGCCTGCTGCACGTGCAGACGGTGTCGTCGCGATTCTACATCCTTTATGCCTTGATTGTCCAGGGTATTATACCGCTGCTGATTATGACCGTCATCTGCCTGATCCGCATCAAAAACCGTCCGTTCTACCGTTTCCTTTTCTTCTGGCGCTACGGTTCCAAACTGACTGCTGCCCAGACGGAAAGAGCCAAACTGGGGTGGTTTTTCTTCGCAGTCGGTTTGTCGGGCATCGTGCCGATAATGTTCGGACTGAAGCAGCAGGAGTTTTATATCGTCCCGACGTTGCCGTTCTTTGCTATTGCGATGGCTTGTCTGCTCTACGACCTGATAGAGGATTGGCTGGAGCGGATGAACAAGACGGCAGAGAATGTGCTGAAAGGTTTGGCGATATTGATTTTCGGTGCAGGTTTGTTGCTGAATTTCAACAGTATCCATAAGGTAAACTCGAATCAGGAACTTCTGGGCGATATGCAGTTGATTTTGCCGTATCTGAGTGAAGGCGAGCACATTATGGTCAGCGACGAGGTGATGCAGGCGCCGGAGGTGGCCGAGTATTTCTATCGCTATAAAAAGATAACATTCGACATGGTGCCCTGTTGCGGACATTTGCTTACGATGTACAGCGGTATGCAAGGGATTGGAGAGGATTTGAACTTCCGTAAAATCGATTTGCCCACAAAGAGGTATCACCTTTTTGAGCGAGGTTCGACGGTGCCGGAGGTGTATGCCGGCGGAATGGTGACAGATGACGAAGAAATGTTTAAAATTGATTCAATGGAAGTCGAGTCCATTGACGATTATGAATCTGCGATTTTTTAGGAACATTATGAGCAAGAGAATATTATATACGATTTTGGGTTTTGCGCTGACACTGGGCGGATGCAGTCGCGGATACGAGCTCGGCGACTATTACCACTCCGGCGGCGAGAAGGGAATAGTGCTTGCTGTGGACGACGAAGGCAAGGTCACGATGCTGATGTCGGTCGACGAAGCGCTCAACCTCGACTCCGATTCGGCTATGAAGTGGGCGTCAAACTACGCCGACGGCAGTTGGCACTTGCCTTCGAAAGAGGAAATGACTGTCATAAAAAAATATAAGTCGTTGATGAACATAACCATAGGACACAAAAAGCTGCAGCCTGTGATGGCTGGACATACGTTTTATTGGACATCGACGCCGTGCTCCGAGTCGCACACTTTCGCTTGTGGACCCGACGGCATAAGGTGTTATTTCAACACCAACACGTCGCCTTTCTATAGGGCAAGGGCAGTGAAGACGCTGTGAGACAGAGGGCGCGAAAGGATAGGAACAAAACAGTGGGCGCAAGGCCTGCATAATTAATATAGAATAATATAATAATAAATAAAATGAAGATTTCATACAATTGGCTTAAGGAATATGTAGAAACAACGCTGAGTCCTGAAGAATTGGACGATCTGCTGACTTTTTCGGGTCTGGAGATTGAGGGAGTCGAGAAGGTTGAGACGATAAAAGGCGGATTGGAGCACGTGGTGATAGGGAAGGTGCTGACCTGCGAAGCTCATCCCGACTCGGATCATCTGCATCTGACCACGGTGGATGTCGGCAGCGGCGAACCTCTGCATATAGTGTGCGGCGCTCCCAATGTTGCCGCCGGCCAGAAAGTGGTATGTGCCCAGATAGGAACCAAGATATGGACATCAGATACCGAATTCCACGAAATCAAGAAAGGCAAACTGCGTGGTGCCGTCAGCGAAGGAATGCTGTGTGCCGAAGACGAGCTGCAACTGGGCAACAGCCACGACGGCATTATGGTTTTGCCAGACGATGCACCTGTGGGAATGCCGGCAAAGGAGTATTTCAACGTCAAAGACGACTATACGCTCGAGGTGGCCATTACGGCCAACCGTTCGGACGCCACTTCGCATATCGGTGTGGCGCGCGACGTGGTGGCGGTTCTGAACACCCGCAACGGCGAGCAAAAGCGGATCCTTTGGCCGGAGGTGAACAACACGCTGACCGTCAATGAGAAACAGTCTGCTGATGCCATCCGTGTGGATGTCGAAGAAAAAGAGCTTTGTCCTCGATACAGCGGATTGACTATAAGGGGCGTAAAGGTGCAGGAATCGCCCGACTGGCTGAAAGACAAACTGCGCACAATCGGATTGCGCCCAATCAATAACATAGTGGATATCACCAATTTTGTCCTGATGGAAGTTGGACAGCCGCTGCACGCTTTCGATGCCGACAAGATAGAAGGCGGTCACGTGGTGGTGAAGTGCCTGCCGCAAGACACGCCGTTTGTAACCTTGGACGGTGTTGAGCGCAAGCTTGACCAACGCGACCTGATGATTTGCAACGAGAAAGAGGGTATGTGCATTGCCGGCGTTTTCGGCGGCGAGAAATCGGGTGTGACGATGGCGACGACCAATGTCTTCATCGAAAGTGCTTATTTCAATCCCGTCAGCATCCGCAAGACATCGAAACGTCACACGCTGAAAACCGACGCCTCGTTCCGCTACGAGCGCGGTTGCGACCCCAACATCACGCTGTGGGCCGTCAGACGTGCCGCGTATCTCATTCAGCAGTTGGCTGGCGGTGAGATTTGTGGCGACATCGTGGATATCTATCCGAAACCGATCGAGAAAGCGGAGGTAGAAATCAACTATAAACGTGTTGCCGACTTGATTGGCAAGACGATACCTGTCGACACCATTCGTACCGCCCTCACTTCGCTCGACATCGAAATAGTGCGCGAAGAGGCAGAGGGAATGTTGCTGCGCATACCGACGTGCAAGGTGGACGTGTATCGCGAATGCGATGTCGTTGAGGAAATTATGCGCATCTATGGGTACAACAATATCGACTTCGACGAGCGGCTGAACAGCTGCCTGTCGTATGGCGTGAAACCCAATCCGCAAAAGTTGAAGAATATCGCTTCTGACTACCTGACATACAATGGTTTCAACGAGATAATGAACAACTCGCTGACAAAGAGCAGCTATTATGACGGCAATGCCGACTTCCCGGCACAGCACTGCGTGTGCATACTGAATCCGCTCTCCAAGGAATTGAATGTTATGAGACAGACGCTTCTTTATGGCGGACTTGAATGCATTGTCTACAATATCAACCACAAGATTTTCGACCAGAAGATATACGAGTTCGGCCGCAGCTATGTCAAGAACGACGTCGACGATGCTGCAGAGCTGTCGGTAACGAAACGCTACAGCGAGACTCAGCATCTGTCATTCTTTATGACAGGCGCCGTGAATGGCGAGAGTTGGCACGGAGAGAAGAAGAAAGTCGATTTCTTCGATGCCAAAGCTCACTTGATGAACATCCTGCATCGTCTTCGTATGCCGTTGGGCAGACTGAATATTGTGCCGTCCGAGGTCGGGTTCCTGTCCGAAGGCCTGGCTTTCCAGTTCAAAGACAGCAAGAAGCAGTTGGCTGTTGTGGGACGCGTATCGCGCGAAACGCTTCAGGCATTGGATTGCAAACAAGAGGTGTTCTATGCCGACATCGACTGGGACCTTATGCTTAAGTCCTATCCTGTCAAAGATGTCACTTTCAGCGAAATACCAAAGTTCCCTGAGGTGCGTCGCGATTTGGCTCTGGTGCTCGAAAACAAGGTCACATTTGGACAGATCGAAGCTGTTGCTTATGCCAGCGAAAAGAAATTGCTCAAAAAGGTGTCGCTGTTCGATGTCTACCAGGGCAAGGGCATAGCTGATGGATATAAATCCTATGCAGTCAGTTTTATTCTTCAAGATGCCGACAAGACGCTTAACGACAAACAGATAGAGTCGGTAATGACTAAATTGCAGAAAAACCTCGAAACACAATTGGGTGCAAAGATAAGAAGCTGATAGATTTGTGATATCTTAAAGCAGGATAGCTTTATGGGTCTTGAGAAATACGACATAAAGATTTTGTTGGCTTTGACCAAGTGCATCGCCGGTCGGAAGGACTTCTTCCGCTGGCTGATGGACAACGGCTATCCTGAACTTGCAGCTTTTTCGAATGCCATTCGTGGCGATGTAGAGGCTATGAAGTGGCTCTTTGCCAACAACTTTGCGTGGCTGGCCATCCTCTCCAATGCCATCGACGGCGAGGACAAGGCTCGCGTTTGGATAGGAAGGGCCACCCATCGGTGCAACCTGATGTTCGCGTTGGCCTGCCGCGAGGATATTGATGCTATCAAATGGCTGGATGCAAAAGGGTTACATATATTCCTTATGATGGCCAAGGAGGTGGCAACGGTACTCGAAACCCAGGCTTTGGAAAACACCGGACCTTATGTGCTTCATTTCTAGATAAGACAATATATTTTTACCATATATTTTATCAACACTAAAAAGACTAAACAAACAATGGAAGAAAAAACAGATCAACAAACAAATGGTGGGCGCCCGCGTCGTCTGCGTATTGGCAAAGTAAGACTGGACAAAGGTGCAACAGAACAACCTAGAAGAATCTATCGCTCGAATGGCGAGGATGGCGCTGACGAGCAGCAGCATCGCGAATTTCGTCGCAATGCTAATGGCAACGGCAACGCTAATGGCAACGGCAAGCCTAAAAAACAACGTAAACCCAAGAGACCGAAGCTGTTGAAAGGGTCAGATGAAATCATTTCCAACAAAATCCGTCGCCGCAAGGGCCGTCAGGCTCCTCCTGAGCCGAAGTACGACGGGACAACGCGATTGAACAAATATATCTCCAATGCAGGTATCTGTTCACGACGTGAGGCAGACAAGCTGATCGAAGCCGGTGCCGTTTCTGTTAACGGCGAAGTGGTTACTACGCTTGGTTTCAAGGTGAAAGAGGGCGATGTTGTTTCTTACGGCGGCGAAGTGCTGCGCAGCGAACCTAAACGCTATTTCCTTCTGAACAAACCCAAAGGATACATCACTACACTTGACGACCCGCAGGAGCGCGACACGGTGATGCTGCTCGTACAGGGTTGCTGCAAGGAGCGCATCTATCCCGTTGGCCGACTGGATAAGAATACAACGGGCCTGCTGCTTTTCACCAACGATGGCGAAATGGCGAAACGTCTGACGCATCCTTCGTCGAACATATATAAGATCTACCAGGTGGAATGCGACCGCGCTGTCAGCCGCGAGGATATGAAGCAGATGATTGAAGGCATTGAGCTGGAAGACGGGCCGATAGCTGTCGACGATATCCAATACCAAGGTGACGGCAAAGACCGTCGCGTGGTCGGTGTGGCGCTACATTCTGGCAGAAACCGCATTGTGCGCCGCATCTTCGAGCATTTCGGCTACGAAGTGAAAAAACTTGACCGCTGCGTTTTTGCGGGACTTACAAAGAAAGACCTGCCGCGAGGCAAAGTCCGCGAACTTACTCAGCAGGAGGTCAATTACTTGATGATGGTTTAGCATTCATCACATCGGCGACAATCTGCGTCACCATTTGTTTCAATTCTTCTATAAACTGTGCGGCACTGTAGCGATGCGCTTCAATGTCGCGCAGTTTCTTTTCCCATTGGCCCGTCAGTTCGGCACTTTTCAGCAACTCTTCATTGATCAGTCCTATGAGGTTTATCCCAGTCGGTGTGGCGTTGAGCGACTTGCGCATTTTTGCAATGTAACCGCGCTTGAAGAGGGTCTCGATGATGGCGGCACGTGTCGACGGACGACCTATACCGTTCTCTTTCAGTGCATCGCGCAATTCGTCATTGTCCACAAAACGACCTGCCGTCTCCATAGCCCGAAGCAAGGTGGCTTCGGTATAAGGCTTTGGCGGGGTCGTCCATTTCTCCGTAAGGGTAGGGGTGTGAGGCCCTTTTTCACCTTTGACAAAAGCCGGCAGCATCCGGTCGTCGTCTTTCTTGTTTTCCTTGTCGCTGTCCGAGTCCTCGTCGCGTGTGTTTTTCTTTTCCTGATGCCAACTGCCGTTCTCTTCAATCCATTTGCCGAAACAGACACGCCAGCCGGGATCAAGCACCTGTTTGCCTGATGTCTTGAACGACAGCTTCTGCGACTTGTTGTCAATCTTGCCGTCCACTTTGCCTGTCACCGTGGTTGTCGAAATTTTGCAATCGGGATAGAAGACTGCAATGAAATGTCTCGCCACAAGATCATAGACGCGTTTCTCGTTGATAGTCAGGTCACCGTTTGAAGGATTCTCTCCTGTCGGGATAATGGCGTGGTGGTCAGTGACTTTGCTGTTGTCGAACACCTTCTTGCTCTTTGGGAGTTTATTTGCAAGCAGCGGCTCGGTCAGGTTGGCGTATGGCAGCAGCCCTTTCAGTATCGTTGGACATTTGGGATAAATGTCGTCACTGAGGAATGTCGTGTCGACACGCGGATAGGTGGTGAGTTTTTTTTCGTAAAGGGATTGTATGTATTTCAGCGTCTCGTCGGCCGAGAAGCTGTATTTTTTGTTGCATTCCACCTGCAGGCTGGTAAGGTCGAACAGACGCGGGGGCGTTTCGTTGCCGCTTTTCTTCGCTATCGAGGTCACTTCGAAGTCTCTGTCTTTTATGGCTTCCAGCGCTTGGCGACCTTCCTCCTCGTTCGTAATGCGGCCTTTGATTGTTTTCTTTTTGCTGCCATCATCCTCACCGTCAGCCTCTTCGTCGTCGTTGTCTGCCCCTTGCAGGGTGAAGAGGGTGTCGCGATAAATGGTCGAAAGAACCCAATACTGTTCGGGTTTGAAGTTCTGTATTTCCAGCTGACGGTTGACGATAAGTGCCAGGGTGGGTGTCTGTACGCGCCCGATGGATAGCACTTGCCCTTGTTGTGTGCGGTATTTCAGGGTGTACAGCCGCGTGGCATTCATACCGAGCAGCCAGTCGCCGATTGCACGACAAAGCCCCGCTTCGTAGAGCGACTGATAGTCGTCCTGCGGCTTCAGGCTCTTAAATCCTTCGCGGATAGCCTCTTCGGTCAGCGACGACACCCATAGGCGCTGGACGGGACACTTGGCTCGGGCCTTCTGCATCACCCAACGCTGGATAAGCTCGCCTTCCTGACCGGCATCGCCGCAGTTCACAATGCTGTCGGCTTTCTGCATCAGCGATTCGATTATGTGGAACTGTTTTTCGTATGTCTTGTTGTCAATCAGCTTGATACCAAATTTCTCCGGTATCATCGGCAGTCGGCTCAGAGCCCAAGCTTTCCACATCGTGTTGTAATCGTGTGGCTCCTTAAGGGTGCAAAGATGGCCGAAAGTCCAAGTGACTTGATAACCATTACCTTCCATATACCCTTCGTGACTGGCATTGGCGCCAAGCACACGAGCAATTTCGCGAGCCACACTCGGCTTTTCGGCAATACAGACAATCATTTATTCTTCGTTTTATTCTTTGTTCAGATAGTCTTAACGCAAAAATGAAAAAAAAATTATACATAATATAATATATTGCGATGTGTATCGTTAATAAAAATTAAGAATCATTTAAGATGGACAATATAGACATAAAGAAAAATATTGAAACAATAAAAGCCACATTGCCTGAACGTACGCGCCTTATTGCAGTCTCCAAAACCAAGCCGGTCGAGATGCTGCAGGAGGCCTACGATGCCGGCCAGCGCCTGTTTGGCGAAAACAAAGCCCAGGAAATGCGCGACAAACACGAGGTGCTGCCTGGCGATATCGAGTGGCATCTGATTGGTCATCTCCAAACCAATAAAGTTAAATATATAGC
>R22__coassemble_1717_pt1 | contig 10484 bp, 10 predicted proteins | sample R22__metabat2_high_PE_041 | metagenome-assembled genome bin R22 | reverse complement strand
TGACGTCGATCTTGTCGCCGATCTTGGTGTACTCGGCGGGATGCTTGATCTTCTTGCTCCAGCTGAGGTCGCTGATGTGGATGAGGCCGTCGACGCCTTCTTCAAGTTCGACAAAGATGCCGAAGTTGGTGAAGTTGCGCACCGTGGCGGTGTGCTTGCTTCCGACGGGGTATTTCTCGGCGATGGCCAGCCACGGGTCGGGCATAAGCTGCTTGATGCCGAGGCTCATCTTGCGCTGTTCGCGGTCGAGGGTGAGGATGACGGCTTCGACTTCGTCGCCTACCTTCATAAAGTCCTGTGCGCTGCGCAGGTGCTGGCTCCAGCTCATCTCGCTGACGTGGATGAGGCCTTCGACGCCGGGGACGATTTCGACGAATGCGCCGTAGTCGGCGATGACGACGACTTTACCCTTGACGTGGTCGCCTTCCTTCAGGTTCGGGTCGAGGGCATCCCACGGATGAGGAGTGAGCTGCTTGAGGCCGAGGGCAATACGACGTTTGGACTCGTCGAAGTCGAGGATGACGACGTTGATCTTCTCGTCGAGGTGGACGATCTCTTCGGGGTGGCTGATGCGGCCCCAGCTGAGGTCGGTGATGTGGATCAGACCGTCGACGCCGCCGAGGTCGATGAACACGCCGTAGCTGGTGATGTTCTTCACAACGCCTTCGAGCACCTGTCCCTTCTCGAGGTGGCTGATGATTTCGGCCTTCTGGGCCTCGATCTCGTCCTCGATGAGGGCTTTGTGGCTGACAACGACGTTCTTGTATTCGTGGTTGATCTTGACAACCTTGAATTCCATATTCTTGCCGACAAAGACATCGTAGTCGCGGATGGGCTTGACGTCGATCTGCGAGCCGGGCAGGAAGGCCTCGATGTTGTCGAACACGGTGACGATCAGGCCGCCTTTGGTACGGCTCTTGACGTAACCGGTGATGATTTCTTGGCTTTCGTAGGCTTGGTTGACGCGCTCCCAGCTCTTGAGGATGCGTGCTTTCTTGTGCGAGAGCAGCAGCTGGCCGTTGGCATCTTCCTGGCTTTCAACGTAAACTTCGATTTTGTCGCCGGCTTTGAAGTCGGGGTTGTAGCGCAACTCCGATGCCGGGATGACACCGTCAGATTTGAATCCGATGTTCACGACGGCCTCGCGGTCGTTGAGGGAAACGATGGTACCTTCGATGACTTCCTGTTCGGTGAACTGGTTGAAGGTTTTTTCGTAGGCTTCGCTCTGTTGTTCGATCTGAGCCTGGTTTTTGGGGGTGTCTTTGGAATCGATGGCACTCCAATCGAAATCCTCTAACGGTTTGACATCTTTATAGTTCATAAAGATAAAAATTTGTTTTTTTGTGGCCCCTGCCTGCCGGTTCAACATAGGTTAACCGATTGTGTTTTATCAAGTTGGCAGGAACTTGACCGCACAGTCGGAAATGCAAAGATAATAATATATTTTGATATATTATAAAATATATCGGTTTTTTATTTTCTCGGCTGGGCGCCGTTGCGTCGGATTTGCAATCCGACGCTGCTTAATATAAGGATTTGTAATCCGCAAAAATCCGTTGTGTCGGATTTGTAATCCGACACTGCTTAATATAAGGATTTGTAATCCGTAAAAATCCGTTGTGTCGGATTTGCAATCCGACACTGCTTAATATAAGGATTTGTAATCCGCAAAAATCATTGCACTATAATAACGTCCAGTAGTCCTTTCCCTCCAGCATAGTCTATTGCTGAACTGTATTTGAAATGCTCTGGTGCTGAAACTATTTCTCTCGTGACCGGGTTCTGGTGGATATAGTTTATTTTCTGTTGAAGGAAATTATATGAAACAATGTCCTCAGGATAGTAGCCTTCTTGCCAGAAACGGCAATTCTTGATTTTTCTGTCATTGTTGCCGGCAAACCAAAACCTGTTCATCATCCATTCCTTTCGGCTTTCTTCGGGGTTGTTTTGTATGCAGTCGATTATTTTCTTGTTAGTGAATTTTTTGAAGTCGCGTATGACATTAGACAGTTCCAGTCGCTCTTCTTCATACGGGAGTTCTTTATCGAGAGCTACTAATAGATGAATGTGGTTGCTCATCAGCACCCACGCATAAATGTTGAGGCTTTTGTTTGCCTGACAATATTTGAGCGAATCGACAACTATATGGTTGTAGATTGGGCGTGTGAATATGTCTATCCAGTCGACAACGGTTAACGTTACGAAGTATAGTGTCTTTGTTAATGTGCAGTATGGGGTCGTCATTGTTTTGTGTGTGTGGAGTTTGCGGATTACAAATCCTTATATTAAGCAGCGTCGGATTGCAAATCCGCCGCAACGGGAGTTTGCAGTGTTTGCGGATTGCAAATCCTTATATTAAGTAGCGTCGGATTGCAAATCCGCCGCAACGGGTTTTTTATTTTCTCGGCTGGGCAGGTGTGTCGGATTTGGCCGTTGTGTCGGATTTGCGCTTTGCTCCTATTATGTCGGATTTGCGGTTTGCCACAACTGATGTGTCGGTATATGCTCCGTTGGGACTGACTGTTATCGTTTCGGGAAGGGCCAAAGGTATGTCGACAACCCATTTTCCCTCTTCTTTTATCAGCAGGACGGTGTTTTCGGAGGTGTTGAGGGGGGTGTTCTTTATATAGTCGACTTCGGCACTGTCTATTCCTATGCGTATTTCGGTGATTTCTATCGTAGCCGGCGTGTTTGCGCGGATGCTTGCTGTGTCGGTGATTGGCAAGAGTTTTTCCTTGATGAACGGGAGGGTGTTTTCTCTCGTTTCTTTGGATGCGAATGGGAATGCATCGTCAATTCTGTAGTTTGCAGTGGCGTTCAGGTAGCCCATAGCGGCGTCTGTTATTTTTTTTTCGTCGTTGCTGCAAGCTGAAAACAGTAGGATGAGTGAGGCTGCGTAAAAAGCTATTCTTTTCATTGTGTTAAATTGCGTTGTGGTGTTGTTTTGGAAAGACGGTATCTAATAAAAAGGAGTTCAGAAAATCTGAACTCCTTTTTAAATAGAGAGTTAGAAAGAATCAGTTGGTTTTCTTTCTTGTTGCAGTGCCGGTGGAAACGCCAGTGGCGACGCCGCTTGTGTTGGCGTTCATTTGGCTGGCATCGACGCCTTCTTTCTTGGCGTTGGCATTGTTTTTACGGGTAGCGGTGGCTGTTGTAGCAGTGGTGCTGACTTCCATTTTGGAAGCGTCAACGGTCTTTAATTCCTGTTTTTTGGCAGGTTTTTTGTTGTTGGTCTTGGTGCTCTTGGGAGTCTCCTCAACGACGGGTACGCTGTCGATGACGGTGGTGTCCTCAACCATAGTGTCGATAGTATTGGTATCGATAGTAGTGGTGTCGGCGGTCTCTGCGGGAGCGTTGTTGCAAGCAACAGCAAGAGCAGCAGCTACAAAAGCGATAGAGAGAAGTTTAAAAGACTTTTTCATTGTTTTGTGATTTTAGGGTTAAGCCTTTTTTGTTATTTCTTGACGGTGGCTTTGACGATTTTCATCATACTTTTGCCGTTGGAAGCCAGGGTCTCACCGATAACGTTGAGGGTCATAGTGCTGGTTTCGGTCTGGTTCCAAGTGGTGCCGTCGAGAACCTGGATGGCGTGTCTCATATTGGCGTTGACAACGAGGTCGACAACGAGAGCATCGGCATCGAGCTTGGTGATGTTGAGGGCAACGGTTTCACCCCACCAGTCGCCAGCGTCAACCGTTGAACCATCTTGGTAGGTCAGCGTGATCTCATCGCCCTGGTTCTGATAGTACCAAATGTAGGGATAGGTGATGTTAACGCTACCGTCGTCGCCGAGGCTGGAGGTGCCATTGTAGGAACCGGTAGCGGGGCTGCCGCTCTGCCAGATATTGACCATCTGGAACATAGGATAGGACGAGCTGTTGGTCTGTGCGCCGGCAACCTGGATTGCGTTGCTGTAGTAACGGCTGTTGGTGTAGTTGGCTTTCCAGCTGTTGGAACCGAAGGTGACATTGATGCCGTTAGCAGCCTGGAAGTTGGCAGTGTATTCAGCGTCAGCGTTAACGGTGACGATAAGGGGATTGTTGGTGCTGCCGTTGTCCCAGTTCACGAATTCGTAGCCAGCGTTGGCAGTGGCTGTGAGGGTTGCAGTAGCGCCTTCTTCGTACTTGCCACCACCGGTGACGGTACCCCAGTCGCTATTGTTGGCTTTTGCCTTGATTGTGTACTCTGTAACTCCATCATCGGGGTCGCAAGCGAACATTGAGCAAGCTACGAGAGCAATGCCCATCATTTTGAAAAGATTTTTCATTTTTTAGTTGTTTTTTAATTGGTTAATAATAATTTTCGTTCTGTGTTATGTGTTTCCCTTAACGGGAAATTTTATGCAAAAGTACACACTTTTTTTTAATTGTGTTAAATTTTTAAGTTTTTTTTGCTTTTGGCTTTGAAAAAGTGTTTTTCCTGTGGTTAGTCTTTGATGTCGAGGGCGTCGCGTATGCCGTTGCCTAAAAGCATAAATGCCAACACGATAAGCATTATGGCGAGGCCTGGGATGAAGGCTTGGTAGGCGCTGTCGAGCAGTATCTGGCCGTAGTTTTCTTTGACCATACTTCCCCACGACGGCATAGGGGGCTGGACGCCGATTCCGAGGAAACTGAGGCCCGCTTCTAGCAAAATGGCGCTGGCAAAGTTGGAGGCGGTGACGACGATGACGGGGCCGATGATGTTGGGCAGGATGTGGCGCAGGATGATGCGGGGGGTGCGGTAGCCCAGGGCGCGGGCGGCCTCGACGTATTCTTTCTCTTTGACCGACAGCACCTGGCCGCGCACCACGCGGGCCACGTCGACCCACATCGTCAGGCCTACGGCGATGAAGACTTGCCAGAAGCCTTTGCCCAGGGCGAAGGTGATGGCGATGACCAGCAGCACGGTGGGGATGGACCACACGACGTTGATGAGCCACATAATGACGCTGTCGACCCAGCCGCCATAGTAGGCTGCCAGCGAGCCGAGCAGGATGCCTATGAGCAGCGCGATGGCCACGGCGATGAAGCCCACCGAGAGGCTGACACGGCTGCCTATCATCACCTGGCTCAGTATGTCGCGCCCATAGGTGTCGGTGCCGAGAAGAAAGGTGCGGGTCTTGATCTCTTTGACTTTGCTGGCGGGCAGGCGCAGCGTTTCGCCGTCGTTGGGGATGGAGCCGGTGTAGGTCTCGGCGACGATGCTGTCGCCCTGACGGCTGTAGGAGTATACGGGTATTGCCTCGGCCCCGAGCGGACGGCCCTTGGCAAGGGTCTTGAGCGGCCCCTGCTCGGCGTCGGTGCCGTTGTCGACATATATGAAGGTGGCTTTGCTCAGCGGTTTCATCGAGGCCAGCTCGAGATACTGCTGGTTGCAGTAGGGTGTGTGGTCGGGCGTGATGAGGTAGCCCAGTATGGCTACAAGTGCGAAAAGGCCTATGACAACAAGGCTTGCGATGGCCATCCGGTTGCGGCGCAGGCGCTGCCAGAACATAGAGGAGGGGCTTCCGCCAGCAGTGGCAGCATCGATGAAGGCTTGTTGTTTCTTGCGTAGGCGCATAGGCTGTTTCTTTTTTGGGAGTTAAAGGGAGTTAAAGGAAGTTAAGGGGAGTTAAGGGGAGTTAAGAGGAGTTAAGGGAAGTTAAGGGACGATAGCCCCCAGCAAGTTTATTTGTCGTTTCGCTTCGGAATATTTATATACTATATTTTGTCGTTTTGCAAGTTCATTTGTCCTTTAACTTCCTTTAACTTCCTTTAACTTCCCTCTAATAGCTTGACTTACAAGAATCCCAGTTCGGCTTTGGTGGCGTCGCTCATACTGTCGAAGCTCCAGGGCGGGTCGAAGGTGAGCTCGACGTCGACGCTTTTGACGCCTTCTATATATGAAATCATATCTTTCACCTCGCGGAACATATATTCGGCTTCGGGACAGTCGGGGGCTGTCATCGTCATCAGCACCTTGACGTTCAGCTCGTCGTCGACATCGATGTTGTAGATCAGCCCCAGGTCGTAGATGTTGACGGGGATTTCGGGGTCGTAGACGTTTTTCACGCAGTTGATTACGGCGTCCTTTATGGTTTCTTTGGTGGGGGTCATATTATTGCGTTAGTGCGTTATTGCATTAATGTGTTATTGCGTTAGTTCGATATAACGTTATAACGATATTATATTGGATTATTCTTTCTTCATTGAATATGCCAAGGCATACATTTTCATCTGTTTGAGCATCGAAGTCAGGCCGTTGGAACGGGTGGGTGAGAGGTGCTCCTTGAGGCCGATGACGTCGATGAAACTCAGGTCGGCGTCGAGGATGTCCTGCGGGGTCTGTCCGTCGAAGGTGCGGATGAGCAGCGAGATGATGCCCTTGGTGATGACGGCGTCGCTGTCGGCGGCGAAGTAGAGTCGTCCGTCGCGCTGCTGGCAGCTGAGCCACACGCGGCTCTGGCAGCCCTTGATGAGGTTGCTCTCGGTTTTGTCCTTCTCGTCGATGACGGGACAGTCCTTTCCCAGCTCGATGAGGTAGCTGTATTTGTCGAGCCATTCGTCAAAATTGGCGAACTCGTCTATGATTTGCTGTTCTATTTCTTGGATGGTCATAATTCTGATATTTTGTTAGACAGGTTAAATTAAACTATAACCTTTAATCTTTAACCTTTAACCTTTATTTTGGTGCTTTTTTTATAAGATATATTGCGGCGAAGCCGAAAATCAGCTGCGGCAGCGCGACGGCCAGGAATGGCGGCAGGTTGCCGTTTTCGGCGAAGACAGCGCAGACGCGCATCAGGACGATGAAGCCGAAGGCCAGCGTGATGCCGATTGCCAGGTGCAGACCGAGCCCGCCGCGTGTCTTGCGCGACGAGATAGCCACGCCGATGAATGTCATAACGATGAATGCCAGTGGGTTGAGGATGCGCTGGTAGAATTCCAGCTTTGCTGCCGTCACGGCTCCCGATCCGCGCATCGTCTCGTGTTGTATGTGGTGGTAGAGCTCGATGCTGTTCATCGTGCTTATGTCTTTCGACGCCTGGTTGAAGTCGTCGGGCTTGACTTTGAGTTTCAGTTTGACCTTGGGGTGTGTGGTCATCGTCTCTTTGTCGCCGTCGAAGACCCGTTGCGTCATCCCCTGTGCTGTCCAGGTCCCGTCGAGGGTGTCGTAGATAATCTTGTTGGCGCTGACGCGAACCTTCAGCTCGCCGGAGGGGTCGTAGCTGTCCTGCTGAAAGAACACGGCGCTGCGCTCGTTGACGTCGTAGCTGTAGGTCGAAACCTGCACCCCTTTGGCTGTCTGGAAATGCAGGTTGCTGTAGTAACTTCGGTGGTGGGTGTGTATGTATTTGTCTTCGAACTTTTTAAGCTGAATGTTGCTGCGCGGTATGACGAAGTTGCCGACAGCCAGGATGCCCAAAGCCAGAATGATGGCGCCGTGCAGGTAGGGCCGCAGCAGGCGCCGGTAGCTGATGCCGCTGCCCAGGATGGCGATGATTTCGGTGTTGCCCGCCATCTTGGAGGTGAAGTAAAGCGTGGAGATGAAGATGAACAGGGGGCCGTAGAGGTTGAAGAAGTTGGGGATGAAGTTGGCGTAGTATTGGAAGATGATTTCGCCGATCGGGGCGCTGTTTTTCAGGAAGTCGTCCAGCTTTTCCGACACGTCGAAAGTGATGACAATGACGATGATAAGCACCAGCCAGAGCAGGAACGTCTTCAGGTACTTGCCCAGTATGTAGCGGTCTATCAGCGGATAACTTGTCATTGTGTTTGCTGGTTGTGGTAAGGGGGAGTTAAGGGAAGTTATAGGAAGTTAAAGGAAGTTAAGGGACAATAGGTATTATTTTTGTTTGTTCTTCATCTTTTTATCGTTTATTTTTATTCTTTATATTCGTCACTGATTCCACTGTTGTTGGCGACGGCTTTGCAATAAGCGTTGAGGAATTTGCTGGTGATTTCTATATGTTCAAAAAGACTTAGGGCATTGGTTTCATCCAAATACCCTAAGTCTTTTGACAGAATAATATAGTTTCTACATTCTTCAAGGCTGCCTTGAGAGATGTTGAAAAAACTCAGTTTAGCCTTCTGGCTTAGTCTTTTGGACCCTTCAGCGATATTGGCTTCGATTGAAATTGCCGCACGTCTGAATTGTGATGTGAGAGCGTAGAGTTCTTCTTGAGGGAAGTTTTTGGTCTGTTTGTATACTTCCAATGTGAATTGATGGGCTTTTTGCCAAGCAATAATATTCTCGAAACTATAAGACATTGAATATTTAAATCATTTGTCCCTTAACTTCCTTTAACTTCCCTCTAACTTCCTCTAACTTCCTTTAACTTCCTTTAACTTCCCTCTAACTTCACAAAATTACATTATTCCGAAAAGCTTCTGGAAGCCGGTGAGGGATTCGAGGACGTTGGTCTTGACGTGGATGAACTCGTCGACGCCATAGCCCTTGTAGGTCTCGACCATTTCCTTCGGGAAACCGGCCAGAACGATGCTCTTGACCTTGCCTTTCAGCAGGTTGCAAGCCTGCTCGGTGATTTCGGCATATTCGTCGTCCGACGAGCAGAGCACCACGATGTCGGCCTTCTGCTCGAGGGCGGCCTTGACGCCTTCCTCGGCCGTGGCAAAACCGTTATTGTCAACGATTTCGTAGCCGGCCACGCCAAAGAAGTTGGTGGCGAAGCCCGAACGGGCGCGGCGCATAGCCAGGTTGCCGTAGGTGAGCAGGAACACTTTGGGGCGGCGGCCCGACTGCTCGGTGGCGAGGCGCAGATGCTCGAAAGCTTCGGCTCCGCGGTAGGGTTTGAGGACCTTCACCTCGTCGCCCTTCTCGCAATGGCAGCAGCAGCAAGGTTTCTTCTCGATTTTGGCGTTCATCGTCTCGGTCAGGTTGGGATATTGGTTGGTGCCGAGGATGGTGGTTTTGCGGGTGGCGATGTCCATATCGCGCTGCTGGGCGGTCTTGGCGATTTCGTCCTGCACATAACCTTCGCGGATGGCTTTGGCAAAGCCGCCTTTCTCCTCGATGGCGAGGAACTGCTGCCAAGCATATTGAGCGATAGAATCGGTCAGATTTTCAATATAATAGCTGCCGGCTGCGGGGTCGACGATTTTGTCCAGGTAGGACTCTTCCTTGAGCAGCAGCTGCTGGTTGCGGGCGATGCGGTAGCTGAAGTCGTCGGCCTCTTTGAAAGCGACGTCGAACGGCGCGGTCGAAATCGAGTCGGCGCCGGCGATGGCAGCACTCATCGTCTCGGTGGTGGTGCGCAGCATATTGACGTAGGGGTCGAAGACCGACTTGTTCCACGTCGACGAGGTCGAGTTGATGTAGGCCTTCAGGGCGCAGTCGCACGAAGGCTTGTACTGCTCAGCAATCTTGCTCCACAGCATACGTGCGGCGCGGATTTTGGCAATTTCCATAAAGTAGTTGCCGCCGATGGCGAGGTTGAAAACCAGGTTCTTGGCCACCAGTGTGGCGTCGCATCCGCGTTCGGTCAGCTTGGCCATCAGCTCGTTGGCAACGGCAAGGCTGAAGCCCAGCTCCTGCACGATGTTCGAGCCGGCGTTGTTGAACAGCGTTCCGCCGACGGTCAGCACGCGGAATTTGGGCAGGTTCTCCTTGGCATAGTTGACGAGCTCGACAGCCTCGTTGAGGTCGCCGTCCTCGCCGCCCCAGAACTTGCCGTGCTTGAGGGCGTAGCTATAGATGTCGAAATTCACCGTGCCGCGTATCTCTTTGGTATCGAAGCCGTTCTTGCGGGCCACAGCGACGAAGAGGCGCAGGGTGTCGATGAACTTGGTGTTGCAGCAATTGAAGTGGATTGTCACCGCCGTCAGGTAGATGTCCTTCAGCAGGGTGGCCATCTGCTCCTCGGTCTCGATGGCCTTGGCGCAGAATCCGATGGCTGTGGCGCCGCGCTTAACGGCGTCGAGGGCGTAGGCGTTAGCCTTGGCGGGGTCTTTCTCCTTGATATCCTGACGGATGTCCCACACGTTGTTGTCGCTGTGCTTGCCACGCGTATAGGGGAACTGGTCAGGGTTAGAATTCAGATATTCAATGTTTTCCAGGTCTTCAGCTCTGTAGTAGGGCTTTACCTTGAAACCTTCGATGGTTTTCCAAACCAGTTTTTTCTCGTAGTCAGCACCTTTGAGGTCCTTGTTGATGACTTCTTCCCATTTTTCGGTCGAAACGGGCGGAAATTCGGTGAACAATTTATTGTCTTCCATTATCTTATGTATGTTTTATTTATTCGGAGTGAAAATACAAAGATACTAATTTTTTTAATACGCGCATAGAAAAATCAAATTGTATGCAAAAAAAGTGGTTTTTGTGGGGGAAGTGGAGGGTGAGTAGGGAAGCGAGTGGGAGGGGGAGAGTTTGGTTACGGGTTTTGGGGTGAGAGTTTGATTACGGGTGTGGGGGTGAGTGTTGGGTTTGCAGGTGTGGGGATGAGTGATGGGTTTGAAAGTGTGGGGTTGAGTGTTGGGTTTGAAGGTGTGTGGATGAGTCGAACT
>R22__coassemble_1697_pt1 | contig 10591 bp, 8 predicted proteins | sample R22__metabat2_high_PE_041 | metagenome-assembled genome bin R22 | reverse complement strand
GGCTACGTCGAGGTGCTGGTCGAAAGTTTCGCCGTCGAACTCGTTGGCCTTGCGGATGGGACCGCGGTTGGTGATTTTCCACCCTTCACCGGAAACAATGGTGTCGGCGCTGCCGTCCTTATAAAACACCTCAAGCTGCATCAGCAGCTGCGGACGGCCATAGTGGGCGGCGTGGTTGATGCCGCACCATTCCAAGTAGTTGGTGTCGTGGCGCACGGTGGTGAAGCGGCCGGGGGCGAGGATGACGCCCACAGCGTTGTCACCTTCCTGCAGCAGGTCGGTGACGTCGTAGGCGTTGAAGTAGACGCGGCGGGTGTAGTCGCTCAGGGCGGGCTTCAGCAGCTCGTCGGGAGCCACCTCCTGACCATTGAAGAAGGCTTGGTACTGGCCGAGGCCGCTGATGTAGAGGCGGGCGTGGTCGATGTTCTGTCGCAGCTGGAACTCCTTGCGCAGGTAGCGGGCCGCCACTTCGGTGTGGCCCTCGATTTTGTCGTCGGGGTAGTCGCGGCCGATCCAACGGGCGTGCCAGTCGCTGCGGTCGAGGAGGCTGATTTCGAAGTGCTGTACAGGGCTTTCGAGTTCTTTGCTTTTGCCGTCGCCATAAGTCACAGTAGTGTAGACCCGCCACCAGCAGCGGTCGCGGCTCTTCAGCGGCTTGCCCTCGTATGGAATATACAACATCCTATTCCCGTTCTCCGTTCTCACATCTCCGTTTCCCGAGTCCCACAGGTCGCCCTCGCCGCGACGGGCGCGTTCTTCGCTGCTGCTCACGATGATGCGATAATCCACTTGAATCACATTATCCACCGATGCCTCGTAATTCCAGCTGAATCGCGGCGTGGCTGTTGCCAAAGGCATACTCCCGTCTTGCATTTCGACAGTGGGATTTACAATCTTGATTTTGCTGCCGCAAGAGACAAGCACGAGGCTGGCGAGCAGCCAAAAAACGAATGAACGCTTCATAATTCTTTAAATATGTGTTCTAAACCAGTTCTCTACAGCAATGAGAATGCTACGTCCATCATTTTGGTGAACGTTGTCTGGCGCTCCTCGGCTGTGGTGGCTTCGCCGGTGAGGATGTGGTCGCTGATGGTGCAGATGCCCAGAGCCTTCTTTCCGGCACGCGCCGCGTTCATATACAGCTGCGCAATTTCCATCTCGATTGCCAGCACGCCCATTTTCTGCCAGCGGTCGTTGTGGGCATTCTCGGTATAGAACGTGTCGCTCGACATCACGTTGCCCACCTGATGGCGGTAGCCCATCCGCTCGCAAGCCTCGACGGCGCGACGTGCAAGGTCGAAGGTGGCTATTGGCGCAAAGGTGCCGGCCAGTTCGTATTGTGCTGCATAGTTCGAATTGGTGCAGGCACCGGTGGCGATGACGATGTCGCCCACTTTGAGGCTCTCCTGGATGGCTCCGGCCGAACCCACGCGGATTATCGTCTCCACGTTGTAGAAATTGAACAGTTCGTAGGTGTAGATGCCTATCGACGGACCGCCCATACCGTGTCCCATCACGCTGACTCGCTGGCCCTGATAGGTGCCGGTATATCCCAGCATTCCGCGCACCTGATTGAATAGCACGGGGTTGTCGAGATACTTCTCAGCCATAAATTTCACGCGTAGCGGGTCGCCCGCCATAAGTACTGTTTCGGCGATGTCGCCAAGTTTTGCCCCAATGTGGGGCGTGGGTGTGTTTGCCATAATATGATGATTTTTAGTTATTCTTTCGTTGTAATTCGAGCCACAAATCCGCCGCCGGAGGCGAGGTGGATTTTTAAAGTTGAAAGTTGATAATTGAAAGTTGAAAGTTTGTAGTCACTCCCTTTGCGGTGGGCGTTGACGCCGTCGGTGTAGAGCTCTACATTCACAGGACTGTCTGTCAGCTGTTTCACGTCTATTTCCACATCGCGCTCGGTCCAGTTGGTGATGCCGCCGATGTACCAAGTATTGCCCTTGCGGCGGGCGGTGACGATGTATTCGCCCACCTCGCCCTGCAGCACGCGCGTCTCGTCCCACACGGTGGGTATCTCTGCTACAAAGCGCGTATAGTCAGGCTCGCGCTCGTAGTGCGTGGGTGAGTCGCAGAGCATATTGAGCGGCGATTCCAGCACGATGTAGAGGGCGAGCTGGTGGCAGCGCGTACCCTGGCTCATCGGCTCCATCCAGCAGGGGTGGTAGTTCCATTTGCCGCCGTTTAGCATCGCCCCCTGTGTGTAGTCCATCGGCCCTGCGGCCTGGCGGATGAAGGGTATCTCGGTGTCGTACTTCATCTGGTCTACAGTGGTCGGGGCCCACTTCATCTGCTCCAGTCCAAAGACGCCCTCGAAGTTGAGCACATTGGGATAGGTGCGCGTGAAGCCTGCGGGCTTGAAGGCACCGTGGAAGTCGACCAGCAGTTTGTATTTGGCACACATTTCCGCCGCGCGGCGGTAGAAGTCGACGACCAACTGGTCGTCGCGGTCCATAAAGTCGATCTTGAAACCCTTGACGCCCATCTGACTATAGTGCTCGCACACACGTTTCATATCCCTTTCAAAAGCATAATAGCCAGCCCAGAGGATGATGCCGACACCTCGCTCCCGACCGTACTGCACCAGCATTGGCAGGTCGATTTCCGGCACTACCTTGAAAAGGTCGGCCTCGCCGTTGACAGCCCAGCCTTCGTCGAGGATGACGTATTCGATACCGTAGCGCGAGGCGAAGTCGATGTAATACTTGTAGGTGTTGTTGTTCACTCCGGCGGGGAAGTCGACGCCGCTGATGTTAAAGCAGTTCCACCATTCCCAAGCCACCTTGCCGGGCTTGATCCAGCTGATGTCGTCCACTCGCGATGGCTCCGCCAGCAGATAGCTCATATTATTCATCGCTATCTCGGTGTCGGTGCCCACCATCATAATGCGCCAGGGAAAGACCTTGCTGCGGTCCATCTCGGCGATGTAGTCCTCGCGTTCACGGACCAGCAGCTGCAGATTGTTGTGGCCGCCCTGCTCCACGCGGCGGGGCAGCGGAGCGTGTTCGCCGACGAGCAGTCCACCATAGCCTGTTCTGTGCAGATAAAGTCCCGGATAGTCGAGCAAGGCCGACTCGGTGATGCACACCTTCACGCCATTGTCGCAATGCACCATCAGCGGCAGGAAGCAGAGGCGACTCTGGTCGAGCTGTGAAAGGGGTAGTGTGGTGTACTGGTTCTCGAACGAAGTGCTGTACTGCACCTCGTGACGAAGCGAGTCGAATTGGCTGACGTATGGCGCGGTGACCTCCCAGTTGGGGTCGAAATTGTAGCTCACGGTCTCTTGTATGACCCTGCCGGGTTCGCCCTCCCACACGAAGCGGTAGGCTATGCCCTCGTTGTAGGCTCGGAAGACAAGCGAGAGACCTTCCTTCAGGTGCAGTGTCATCTCGTTGAAGTGGTTGCGCATCGAGGCCTGCCGTGTGAAGGGCGAGGCTACAACCTCGTCGACCGTGCGCCGTGTGACCTTCCGAACGCTCAGCTTGTCGAACGACTGCTTCCCTTGAGTGTATTCAAGGTCAATGAACGTGGGACGCAACAGCTGTACATTGTCGTAATAGACGTAATATCCAGACGATACGCCGTCTGACTCGATATGCGCCACCAGCCGCCCATCGGGCGAGGTGAGGGTATATGTCTTTTGTTTTGCTGACAGCGAAAGCGTCAGCATCAAGAATGTCAATATGACCAACAATCGTTTCATAACAATTCTCTTTATACTTAACGTTAATTACCAAAACTATTGTCCTTTAACTCCCTTTAACTTCCCTTAACTTCCCAAAATACTTCCCCCAAAAATCACTTTATCTCGCGAATCGAAACGGCGAAGCCGCCGCAGGGGGCCATACGGAGTTTCAGTTTGCTTTTGTTGGTGACTTTCTTCTTGGTGATGGTGTAGGCCTTGGGGTTGTAGCCCTCTTTCTGCGCGGCTTCCCAGCCGATATGCACATCCGACACCCAGCCGCTGGCGTCCTTGGCGTCGGCGTAGATGGTGGCCTCGTACTTGACGCCGGGCTTGAGGAAGTCGAGCTTCACCTCCACCTCGCGGGCTTCCTCGTCGCTGACACCGCCGATGTACCACGTGTCTCTGGGAGTCAGTCCATCCAACCCATTAGCTCCATTAACCCCATCCAACCCATACACAAAGCGCGCTGCATTGCTGATGACGCCTTTCTTGCCGTCGGCGAGGGGGCCCACGCCGTCGGCGGCGAGGTTGAGGGTGGAGGTCTTCGGGTGGCGCGCAGTGACGATATAGTCGCCGATTTCAGCAGCTATATAAATGCTGGTGTCCCAGTCGACGGCCACGTCCTTGATGAATTGGAAGGCGTCCATGTGGGGCTCGTAGTGCTCGGGGAAGTCGGCCGCCATCTGCAGCGGCGAGTAGAAGGTGACGTAGAGGCCCAGCTGGTTGCAGATGGTGTGGCGCATCAGGTCGCGGTTCCAAGGGGCGTTCTTCTCCATGTCGGTCTCAAAGATGCCGGGGGTGTAGTCCATGGGGCCACCCTGCAGACGCGTGAAGGGCAGGATGGTGGTATGTCCGGGATTAATCCTCCCGCGGAACTCGGTGCCCATAGCGCTCTCGTTGCCAATCATGTTGGGCCATGTGCGGCACAATCCCGTGGGGCGCACCGCCTCGTGGGCGTTGACCATAATCTTGTGCTTGGCGGCCTCGACGATGGCGCGGTGGTAGTGGTTGATGATGGGCTGGCTGTAGTGGTGCTCGCCGTGTGGCACGATGCGGCCCACGTAGCCACTCTTCACGGCATCGTAGCCGTACTTGTTCATGAGGTTGTAGGCAGGCTCCATGAAGCGCTCGTAGTTGGAGACCGACGAGCTGCTCTCGTGGTGCATGATGAGGCGGATGCCCTTGCGGTGGGCATACTCGTTCAGCGCCGGCAGGTCGAAGTCGGGATAGGGCGTCTGGAAGTCGAAGACATAGTCCTTGTCCTTGCCGTACCAGTCTTCCCAGCCGATGTTCCAACCCTCGATGAGGAGGGCGTCGAAGCCATGCTCGGCGGCGAAGTCGATGTAGCGGCGCACGTTGGCGTTGTTGGCACCGTGGCGGCCGTGGGGCTTGGCCTTCGTGTAGTCGGTGATGGTGCCTTGCAGCGACGGCGGCAGCGAGGGATCGCCCGGCAGGCGGACAGAAGGGAAGTCGTTGGTGTAGCCCCAGGTGCTGTGGTCGCTGATCATCTCCCACCACACGCCCATATACTTCACCGGGTGAATCCAGCTGACATCCTCAAGGGCGCAGGGTTCGTTGAGGTTGAGAATCAGGCGCGAACGCAGAACGTCGGTAGCCGTCTCGCACACCTGGATGGTGCGCCAGGGACTGTAGCAGGGTGCCGTCAGGCGACCCACATAGCCCGTGGCGTCAGGCGTGAGGTGAACCCTCAAAGTAATGTGGGATGTGAGATGTGAGATGTGAGAACTGTTTTCCGCGTCAGCCCCGCTCACCGTTTTCCGTTCTCCGTTCTCCGTTCTCACGTCCAGGTTCATCGTCGGAAAATCCATCACCGCCGCCTCGTGGATGTTGATGTAGAGGCCGTCGTCGGTCTTCATCTGCAGGGCCGTTTGCACGCCGCTGTCCGAGAAACTTTTCCACGGCCATCCGCCCGTCAGGTGCGGATTGTTGTGCAGTTTGCTCACCTCGCTCAGGCGGCTCTTCGTGTAGTTGAACTCCTGCGTGTCGTAGTCGCCCGGAATCCACCACGCCGTGTGGTCGCCTGCAAGGCGGAACTCGGTCAGCTCCTCGGTTAACCAAAACGTCACCAACGAGTTAGTAATGGCATTGTTATCAGTCGCGTCAGCCCCGCTTTCCGCTTTCCGCTTTCCGCTTTCCGCTTCCTGCGGCCACTCGTAGCGGAATCCCAACCCGTCGTCGTATATTCGAAAGCGTATCACCATCACTGTCGGTTTGTCGACGCGTTTGCCCTCGTGGTCCAGATAGTAATCCTGGCACAAGTCCACCTTCATTTCGTTGTAGTGGTTGCGTATGTTCGATTCTTCACCCCACACGGGATGCCAGACTTCGTCCACGGTATCGAATTGTATGTGCCTGATTCTAAAACCGCTGGCGAGGTCGTTCTTGCGCCACTCCAGCGTGAAACCCATCCGCGAGTCGAGCACTACAGGCTTGCCGTCGCGGTAGAGGCTGTAATATGGTTTACCATCGCGGAGCTCGAAGCGCATCTCCATCCGCCCGTCGGGACTTTTCAGCGGAGCGTAAGTGGCTGGCGTATAGGCAAGTGCTGCCGGTGTGCCGAAGGCGGCCAGCAGAAGCAGCAGGAATATTTTTTTCATAGCCATAAAATAAAAAAACGTTTATTTGGTTAATCCTCCGTACAGTTTGGCGCACTGCTCGAAAGCCTCGTCGGTGGTGAACTGCTCATAGTAGGTGCAGCGCGTGACGATGCCCTGCGACGAGCAGCGGTCGCCGTTTGTCAGCACCAGAGCCCAGCCCATCATATCGTTGCCAAACTCCTCGCCTACGAGTGCCAGGCATCCGTCGACAAGCGTAAACTCCGACCTCTCGACGCGCCGTTCGTTGGCCGAAATGCGCGGGGTGTGCGACGAGGCGTTTTGCCGCAACGTGTAGAGTTTCAGCTGGTCGCTGCGTTGCAGGCTCTCTTTTTTCAGGTTCGTCACCAGCGCGGGGACGCCATCGACGCTGTCCAGCCGCTGCACGATGGGTGGCATCGGGCCGTCGCTGACCGGCAGGCCGGGCATCAGCAGCGAAGCGCCGCTTGGGGCATACACCACCGGCATCCGGTTGGCCAGCGACGCAAAGCCGGCGTAGGTGCTTTTGCGTCCCACGAACATCAGGTCGAGGTGGTTCAGCTGTTGCCACAGCGCCACGGTGTGTTTCATTCGCATACGTGCGTCGAACTGCCCGCGCGTGTTGCTGCGCCTCTCGTTCGAATGCGAACTGCGGACAATCAGTTGTCCGTTGCGGTGATAGAAGGTCACTCCGCTCTTTTTCAGAGTACCGTTGAGCATCAAGCCCGTCAATTTGTCTTTTGCCATAATTTTTTAAGGTTTTAAGTTATGAATAATCAAGGCCTTCTCTGCCCGTTGTACAGTATATGTACGCTATATGTACAGTATTTGTACGCTTCGAAAGCGTACAAATACTGTACATATACTGTACAAATACTGTACAACGGGCAGTGCAGGTGTTGTGTGTCAGTATTTTATGATTGCTGTTTTGTACACTTTCTGTTTGCAAAGTTACTGATTTTTTTCCTTACGGCAAAAAAAAATCGTCCGCTGCGGGACGATTTTGTTGTTCGGCGGGATGTTTTCCTGCTGTATTGTGCTGGCTTATAGGCCTCTCTGTCTCAAAACTTCGTACATAAACACTCCGGCGGCCACCGAGACGTTGAGCGACTGCACCTCGCCGCATATCGGCAGGCGGGCGCGCACATCGCTCAGTTTCAGCACTTCGGGCGAAATGCCAGTGTCCTCCGAACCCATCACGAGCAGGGTGGGGCGCTTGAAGTCGACCGTCGTGTAGTCGTCGGCCCCCTTCTCGGTGGCGGCGACGACCTGCAGGCCCATCTGGCGCGCCAGGTTGAGGGTGGTCTTGAAGTTCGGCTCGCGGCAAATGGGTATCCTGAGCAGGGCTCCCGACGAGGTCTTGATGGCGTCTTCGCTGATCTGCGCGCTGCCTCGGTCGGGGACGACGACGGCGTCGACGCCGGCGCATTCGGCGGTGCGCACTATGGCGCCCAGGTTGCGCACGTCGGTGATGTGGTCGAGCATCAGGAGGAATGGTGTTTTGCCCTCGTCCTCAAGTTGTTGCAGCATCTGGCCGAAGTCGCGGTAGGCGATGGGCGAGATGATGGCCACGACGCCCTGGTGGTTGGCGTCGGTCATCCGGCTCAGCTTCTCGACGGGCACGTACTGCAGCGGCAGCCCGGCCTGGCGTATGCGCGAGGTGAGCTCTTGCGCCAACGAACCCTCGAGGTTGTTGAGCATCAGTATTTTGTCGATCTGCTGGCCGGCGTCGATGGCCTCCATCACGGGGCGCATTCCGCACACCAGCTGCAGCTTCTCGCTCTTCTTTTGCTTCGAGTGAAACGATTGGTTGTCAGTCTCTTTGCGGGGCCGGCTCTTGGGCCTGCCGCCTTGTTGGTTGTATTTCGGATTGGCAAACATATAGGTGAATGTGTTAATTCGTTAATTTGTCAATTTGTTAATTCGTTAATTTGTTAGTGGCTGACGCGTCAGCCCGCTTTCCGTTTTCCGTTTTCCGCTCTCCGCTCTCCGCTCTCCGTTCTTCGTTCTCCGTTCTCCGTTCAACAAATGCCTCCGTCTTTGATGGTTATCTGGCGGTCGGACATACGGGCCAGGTCGTTGTTGTGGGTGACGATGACGAAGGTCTGGCGGTAGTGGTCGCGCAGGCGGAAGAAGAGCTCGTGCAGCTCGTTGGCGTTGGTCGAGTCGAGGTTGCCGCTGGGCTCGTCGGCCAGGACGACGGCGGGCCGGTTGATGAGGGCACGGGCCACGGCGACGCGTTGCTGCTCGCCGCCGCTGAGCTCGGAGGGCTTGTGCGTGGCGCGGTCGGTGAGGTTTAGGAACTGGAGCAGCTCGCTGGCCTCCTTCTCGGCTTCGGCCATCGTGCGGCCTCCGATAAGCGCTGGCATACAGATGTTTTCGAGCGCCGTGAATTCGGGCAGCAGGTTGTGGAACTGGAAGACGAAGCCGATTTTCTGGTTGCGGAAGGCTGCCAGCTGGCGTTCGCCGAGGGTCGTGACGTCGGTGCCGTCAATGAGCACCCTGCCGCTGTCGGGTCGGTCGAGGGTGCCGATGATTTGCAGCAGCGTGGTCTTGCCGGCTCCCGAGGCTCCGACGATGCTCACCACCTCGCCCTGCTGGATGCCGAGGCTTACATCCTTGAGCACCTGCAGGTTGCCGTACGATTTGCATATATGTTCGACCTGTATCATACTTTCTTTCCGTTCAAAAAGACCGACTCCACTTTGTTTTCGCCGAAGGAGTAGGGCATATATTCGAGGCTCGATATCGGCTTGGTGATGAAGAAGTTGGCGCGCTTGCCGACGGCGATGGTGCCCAGCTCGTCGCTGGCGCCCATAGCGTAGGCGGTGTTGAGGGTGGTGGCGTTGAGGGCCTCTTCGGGGGTCAGGCGGTAGCGGATGCAGGCCATCGAGAGGACGAGCTGCATATTGCACGAGGGCGAAGTGCCTGGGTTATAGTCTGATGCCATTGCCACGGGCAGGCCGGCTTCGATCATACGGCGGGCCGGCGACAGGGGCAGGTTGAGGAAGAAGGCGCAGCCGGGCAGGATGGTGGGCATCGTGTCGCTGCCTTTGAGGCACTCGATTTCGGCGTCGCCCATCTGCTCGAGGTGGTCGACGGAGATGGCGCCGTATTTCACGCCCACCTGCACGCCGCCCGAAATGGCCATCTCGTTGGCGTGGATTTTGGGCCGCAGGCCGTATTTGATGCCGGCCTCGAGGATGCGGGCGGTGTCGTCGACGGTGAAGAAGCCCTGGTCGCAGAAGACGTCGATGAAGTCGGCCAGGCCTTCGGCTGCCACGCGCGGCAGCATTTCGTTGATTACCAGGTCGACGTAGTCTTCCTGATGGCCGCGGTACTCCATCGGGATGCCGTGGGCGCCGAGGAAGTTGGACCGGATGGTCAGGGGCGAGTTCTCCCTGAGGCGGCGGATGACGCGCAGCAGCTTCAGCTCGCTTTCGGTCGAAAGGCCGTAGCCGCTCTTGATTTCGATGGCACCGGTGCCGAGGCGCATTGCCTCGTCGAGGCGCTGCTGGGCCAGCTCGTAGAGCTCGTCCTCCGATGCCGCCGCCGTGGCTTTGGCGGAGTTGAGTATGCCGCCGCCGCGCTTGGCGATTTCCTCGTAGCTGAGGCCGCGGATTTTGTCGACAAACTCCAGCTCGCGCGAGTTGGCGTAGACCAGGTGGGTGTGCGAGTCGCAGAAGGTCGGGAAGACCATACGGCCCGTGGCGTCGATGACGATGTCGGCCTCGCTTTCCGCTTTCCGCTTTCCGCTTTCCGTTTCCATCGTTCCGAAGTCCTTGATTTTGTCGTCCTCGACGATAAGGTAGGCGTTTTTGATGGTCTCCATCTGCGCCATCTCCTTGCCCTGGGCGCGCAGCTTGTGCTGGCCGGTTTCGACCTGCACCAGTTCCTTTATATTTTTGACAAGTGTAAGCATAATTCTCAATTGTTAAAATCGGCTGCAAAATTACGACAATTATTTCATACGGCAAAATTTGAATGCAAAAGTCCGGCAGTGAGACTGCTGCAGGCTGCGCACGGACTTGCTGCGGCGGGGTGTGGGGACGTAGAATGACGGGTCGTGGAAATGAGAGTATCACACCTTGGCGCTAAACCTTGCGAATGATTTTAAACCATACCCTTAACGTCGGCTTCAGAATGATTTTCCACAGCTTCCGTTCCAAACTCTACTGGAACCTCGGCAAACTCCCCGGCTATCCGCTCACCGAACAGTCGGCCTTCGGGCCGTTAAAAAAGTAGCTGCAAGGTGCAACTCCACCCCGTGAAGAGGAGAAAAGAGCCGAGGGTTGTCCAA
>R22__coassemble_1674_pt1 | contig 10679 bp, 11 predicted proteins | sample R22__metabat2_high_PE_041 | metagenome-assembled genome bin R22 | reverse complement strand
CTTTTGCGCAGCGTGATCGTGGGCAGCGCCAACGACAGCGCCGTGGCCCTGGCGGAGCATCTGTGCGGCAGCGTGGGGCTGTTCGTGGAGCGGATGAACCAGCGCGCGAGGGAGCTGGGCATGGAGGACACCCGCATCATCAACGCCACCACCTTCACCAGCTGCCTAGGGAGCAACCCCAACACCGGCACCAGCAGCCGCGGAACATCGAACGGAACCACAAACAGAGGTTCACAATCAAGAAGATAACTAAACCAAAACATCCTGCAGGCGATGCGCAAAACGCATCGCCTGCATACTTTTAAATCATTAGATATGAACGAAATGAAATCGAGCGAGCTGGTTCTGAACCCTTCAGGCAAGCCATATCACATCAATACCAACGGCAACGAACTGGCCGACGACATCTTCCTGGTTGGCGACCCCAACCGCGTCTACCTTTTCAAGAACCTGTTCGAAAAGATTGAATATGAAAGCAGTAACCGCGAAATACATACCGTAACCGGCTACTATCACGGGCACCGCTTCACGGCGATGAGTACCGGTATGGGCTGCGACAATATCGACATCGTCCTCACCGAACTCGATGTCGCCGCCAACATCGACCTCGAGACCCGCACTGTCAAGCCTAACCACCGCACGCTGAATATGATACGCATCGGTACTTCTGGGTCGCTGCACAGCGACATACCCTGCGGCTCGTTGGTCGCATCGGCATACGCCATCGGTCTCGACGGCCTTCTGAACTACTACGAGCACCGCGACGACCAGCTGGAAGAGGCTATGGCTCAAGCGTTTGAAAAACATATGCAATTCTCCGGCCGCCTGGCCCGCCCCTACTGCGTCAAAGGCAGCGAAGAACTTATGAGCAAAGTCGCCGACATCACCGTCAGAGGCATAACAGCCACTGCTCCTGGCTTTTATGCTCCGCAGGGACGTCACATCCGCATTGCCCCCAGCGTCAAAGACCTCAACGAAAAACTGGCCACATTCAATTGGGACGGCCTTAAAGTCACCAATCTCGAAATGGAGACATCGGCCATCTATGGTCTTTCAAAACTATTGGGACACAACGCTTTGACCGTCTGCCTTATCATCGCCAACCGCGCCGACGGAACCTTTCTGAACTCATACTACGACCAGATGCACGAAGCCGTGACGACTATAATGAACAGAATTGCAGAGAAATAAACGATGAAAAAACTGTTTTTGTTCACATTGATGCTTACTGCCGCGCTGGCTATGCAGGCACAGGCATCGTACATCGCCGAGCAGCTGGGACGCGACGCGCACCATATCGTGCAGTCGCTGGGAGCCTTCGTGGGCAACGAACGTGCTGAAAGTCAGCAGTTCGACATCACCTATATGCCCGCCGGCAACAATGTGGAGGGCGTGATGATTATCAACACCGCCGACTATCGCTGCACCTTCAAAATGGACCCCCGCGACGAGATTTGTTACGAGATAATCCTCGACGTGCGCAGCGCCGACTTCCTGCGCGACTTCAACCGCCTGTTCCAAGTCTACCACACCGAGAATCCCGACAGCGACGACAAGACTATGCACTTCGGCGACAAGCTGATACGCGTCCGCGAAACCTCGTCGACCACCTCGCGCTTCCGCAGTTTCACGATGACCGAAAAATGAGAGCTGCAATGGCAATCCACGGATGCAACCACGCACCGATGCAATATATAATACAATAATTACAGATTGAGGATAAATTTATTGCAAACCACATATTTTTTGTATCTTTGCAATTTGATTTTAAACTGAAAAGATAATGCAAAATATTCGTAATGTGGCAATTATAGCACACGTCGACCACGGCAAGACCACCCTTGTCGACCGTATGCTGCACCAGGCCAAACTATTTCGTGACAACCAGGAAACCGGCGACCTCATCCTCGACAACAACGACCTCGAACGCGAACGCGGCATCACCATCCTTTCGAAAAACGTCAGCGTCCGCTACCGCGACTATAAAATCAACATCATCGACACACCGGGCCACAGCGACTTCGGCGGCGAAGTGGAGCGCGTGCTCAATATGGCCGACGGCGTGCTGCTCGTCGTCGACGCCTTTGAAGGGCCTATGCCACAGACACGTTTCGTATTGCAAAAAGCCATCGAATTGGGACTCAAGCCCATCGTGGTCATCAACAAAGTCGACAAGCCCAACTGCGACCCCGAAGCCACACAGGAAGCCGTCTTCGACCTGATGTTCAACCTCGGCGCCAACAACGACCAGCTCGACTTCCCGACGGCATACGGCAGCGCCAAGCAGGGCTGGATGGGCGAAGACTGGAAGACCCCGACCGACGACATCAGCTACCTGATGGACCTCATCATCAAGCATATACCCGCACCGCGCGTCAGCGAAGGCAACACCCAGATGATGCTGTCGTCGCTCGACTACAGCAGCTACCTCGGACGTATCGCCGTCGGCCGTCTGAATCGCGGCACGCTGCAGGCCGGACAGGCTGTCGCCCTGGCCAAACGTCCCGACCTGAGCGACGAAAACGAGAACAAAGAGCAAGAGATAATCCATACCAAAATCAAAGAGCTCTACACCTTCGAAGGACTTGGCAAGGAGCGCACCAAGAATGTCGTCGAAGCCGGCGAAATCTGCGCCGTCCTGCTCGACCTCGACAAGAACGTGATGTTCGAAATCGGCGACACCATCTGCGACAACGACAACCCCGAGCCGCTGCCGCCCATCAAGGTCGACGAGCCCACGATGTCTATGCTCTTCACCATCAACAACTCGCCGTTCTTCGGCAAGGAAGGCAAATATGTCACCAGCCGCCACATCCGCGAGCGCCTATACCACGAGCTCGAAAAGAACCTGGCTATGCGCATCGAAGAGACCGGCTCGCCCGACTCGCTCCTCGTCTACGGTCGCGGCATCCTGCACCTCTCCATCCTCATCGAGACGATGCGCCGCGAAGGCTATGAACTGCAAGTAGGTCAGCCTAAAGTGATTATCAAGGAAATCAACGGCGAGAAATGCGAACCCATCGAGCAGCTCACCGTCCTCGTTCCCGAGGAATTCTCGTCGAAGGTCATCGATGTCGTCACCCGTCGCAAAGGCGAAGTGGGCACCATCGAAACCAAAGGCGACCGCGTGCAGCTCGACTTCACCATCCCCAGCCGCGGCATCATCGGCCTGCGCAACACCCTCCTCACCGCCACCAACGGCGAAGCCGTCATCGCCAGCCGCTTCCTCGAATTCCAGCCGTGGAAAGGCGACATCGACGACCATAAATACGGTGCCCTTATCGCCAAAGAGACAGGCGAAGCCACTGCCTACAGCATCAGCAAGTTGCAGGACCGCGGTCCCTTCTTCATCGAGCCCGGCGACCAAGTCTATGCCGGCGAGGTCATCGGCGAGAGCCTGCGCCCCGGCAACGACATCGTTATCAATGTTGTAACGGCCAAGAACCTGACCAATATGCGCAGCAAGAGCGCCGACGACAAGTCGACCTGCTCGCCTGCCATCAAGTTCAGCCTCGAAGAGGCGATGGAATACATCCGCGAGGACGAATACCTGGAAATCACACCGTCGCACCTGCGCATCCGCAAAATCATCCTCGACGAAATAGAGCGCAAACGCGCTCGCATCGCCGCAGGATACAAGGACGAATAAACAAGATCAGCAAAAGCGGAGTCCACTAAAACTATGAACGTCGAAGAGCTGCGCAACTACTGCCTTTCGCTTGGAACCGACATCGAAGAGCGAATGCCGTTCCAGGCCTTCAAAGCCGCACGCGGCGTATTGGCGTTCTACGTAGGCGGACATATGTTTTGCTATTTCGATGTCGACAGTTTTGCCGTCATCACCGTCAAGTGCCAACCCGAACTCATCCCCCAGCTCAAAGAGCAACACGACTCCGTCCGCAACCCTTACAATATGTCGGCCAAGCATTGGATAGGCATAGACCCGTCGCTGGCCAGCAACGAGCTTGTGCGTCAACTTGTAAGCAATTCATACAACTTGGTGCGCTCCGCTGCAAAACCGACATCAACGAAAACCAAATCAAAACATTTATGACCTTACAAGAAGCCATCATCGCACGTCATTCTGTGCGGCAGTACGAAACAAAACCAATTGAACCAGAGAAGATTGCCCAACTGCAATCAGCCATCGGCGAAGCTAATGCCGACGGGCGCCTCCATCTGCAACTCGTCACCGACGAACCCGAAGCCTTTGCAGCAGGACTGGCCAAATACGGCAAGTTTAGCGGCGTAAGTAACTATATAGCACTCATTTGCCGCAAAGGCGAAGACGAACTGCTCGGCTATCGCGCCGAACGGATTGTCCTGCAGGCACAAACGCTGGGACTGAACAGTTGCTGGGTCGGCCTCACCTTCCGCAAACAGCCCAACCGATACACCATTGCCGACGGCGAAACGATGCACGGCGTCATAGCACTGGGTTACGGCAAAACACAAGGCGTCCAGCACCCCCTCAAGCCTATCGGGAAATTCTACAAAAGCAATATCACGCCCCTACCCGACTGGTTCCGTCGCGGTGTCGAAGCCGCAGCGCTGGCGCCTACGGCAATGAATATGCAAAAGTTTGAATTCCAGCTGTTGGACAACGACCGAGTGGCAGCACACACCCGTTTCTCGCTCGCAGGCAGCTACCTCAAAATCGACCTAGGCATCGTCAAATGCCACTTCGAGATTGCCGCCGGCAGCGAAAACTTCCGTTGGGCGTAACAAGCCACGCCAGCAAGCAGGCGGGCGTCACTTTGCAATCACATCCCAAAACACTTCGGGCAAGAAAACATTTTCAAGCTTCGAGGCATCCTTGAACAACGGAGCGACTTCGGCAGGCGTGTAGCCGGCAATGCCGCATCCCACGGCCGTCACCAGAAAGACAAGCTCCTTATGCTTGGCGGCGCAGTCCGTAAAATTCTGAACAGCACGACGCAGCGACGCATCGCCCTCCATCGTCGGCAGTGCATAGCAGCGACCCGTCAGTCCCTCGCCGACGCCCCATTCGGCACCGAATTTCTCGTGGGCAAACCAGGCAGCGCCACCGCCGTGCATACCCTGCACATTGCTGCCAAAAACAAAAACCTCGCCGTCGGCAAGTTCGGCGATGCGGTCCGACGCGACACGCTTTCCATTGACTATCTGTTTATTATCCATAATGTTTGTATTTTGATTGCTACTGCAAATATACACATTCTTTTTTAAACCGCACAGAATGAACACAAAAATCATATTTTGCACTCCAAACAATATTTTGCGCTCCGGCACGTTTACATACGAAAACAAAGACCTATGAAAGTTCACTTCATTGCCATCGGCGGCAGCGCTATGCACAACCTGGCGCTGGCGCTGCACGAAAAAGGATACACCGTCACCGGCTCGGACGACGAAATCTTCGACCCCGCCCGCACGCGCCTCGCCAAGGCAGGCATACTGCCACCCGACGAAGGCTGGCACCCAGAGCGCATCACCCCCGACCTCGACGCCGTGGTGCTGGGTATGCACGCCCGCATCGACAACCCCGAACTGCTTCGAGCCCAAGAACTTGGACTGAAAATATACAGCTATCCCGAATACCTCTACGAGCAGTCGAAGGACAAGCTGCGCATCGTCATTGGCGGCAGCCACGGCAAGACGACCACCACGGCAATGATACTCCACGTGCTGCGCGAGGCAGGCATCGAGGCCGACTATATGGTTGGCGCACAGCTCGAAGGCTTCGACGTGATGGTGCGCCTCACGCACACCGCCAAAGTTATGGTCATCGAAGGCGACGAATACATCACCTCGCCCATCGACCGCCGGCCCAAATTCCACATCTACCATCCCAACGTGGCCATCATCACCGGCATCGAATGGGACCACATCAACGTCTTCCCCACTTTCAACATCTACAAAGAACAGTTTTCCAAATACATAGACCTCATCGAAGAGGGTGGCACACTCATCTATTGCGACGACGACCCGGTGGTGCACGACGTGGCCACCGCCAACCGTCGCAACGACATAGCCAAACTGCCCTACGACATACCGCAATACACCGTCCGCAACGGCATCACCTACATTGCCGACAACGAAGGCCACGAAACGCCGCTGCGCATCTTCGGCCGCCACAACCTGCTGAACCTCACCGCCGCACGCCTCGCCTGCCGCGAGCTGGGCGTCAGCGACCAGACCTTCGACCAGGCCATCGCCACCTTCGGCGGCGCCAGCAAGCGCCTCGAGCTGGTCAAAGCCAACGAAAACAGCGCATTGTACAAGGATTTCGCCCACGCGCCTTCCAAGCTGCGCGCCACCATCGCCGCCGTCCGCGAGCAATACCCCGACCGGCGCCTCGTGGCCTGTATGGAGCTGCACACCTTCAGTTCGCTGACAAAAGAATTCCTGCAGCAGTACCGCGGCACGATGGACCAGGCCGACATCCGCTACGTCTACTTCAGCCAGCACGCGCTGCAACTCAAGAAGTTGCCGCCCCTCGACCCCGAGGAGGTGCGCAAAGCCTTCGGCGGCAACATCGAAGTCTTTACCGACAGCAAACAGATGATTGAAGCCGTCAAGCAGACCTGCTCCGATTATTCAGCTTCCAATCTTAAATTTTCAATTCTGATGATGTCCAGCGGCAACTTCGACGGCATCGACTTCAGCCAACTTGCCGACAAAATCATTTAAACATATCAACACACAACATACAAACCGACAATGAAATCAAAATTTGAACCCGGAGATAAAGTAAAGTTCCTCAACCAGATAGGCGGCGGCATCGTCACCAAGGTCACCGACGACTTCGTCTTTGTGCAAGACGATACCGGCTTCGACATACCGATGCAGCCCGACGAGCTGATACGTATGGCCGACCAGCAAGGCGCCGCCAAGATGTTTAACGCCACGATGGAAGAGCACCTCAAAGGCAAAGGCTCTCCCCTGCCCTCGTCGTTGCCCGGCGCAGCCCCGAAAATCAGCGTGCCGCTCACTCCCGAAGAGGAAATCAAACAGCTCAAAAACCAGATTGCCAACCTTAAAGACCAGATTGCCAAGCTCAAGAAGCAGCTCAGCAACGTGCAGCAGCAGAACACCCATACGCTGACCGACAACATACTGCTGCAACACCAGACAGCCCCCGGCGAAGCCGAAGTGGACCTCCACATCGATATGCTCACCGAGCGCCCCGGCGACCTGTCGCCCCACGAGGCTTTCGAGATGCAGATGCACTACTTCCGTCTCTGTATGAACCACGCTTTCAGCAACAAAATGAAGAAAGTGACCTTCATCCACGGCGTCGGACAGGGCATCCTGAAGGACGAAATCGTCAAGGAACTGAAGCAATACGACAACATCCACTTCTTCGACGCCCCGATGGCAAAATACGGCGTCGGCGCCACCGAAGTGTATTTCAGATAATAGTGAATAGTGACCTGTGACCAGTGACACGAAATCGCTCGTTTCACTGGTCACAGGTCACAAATCACTCAACACTCAACATCAATATGTCCAAGCAAATAACAATAGGCAACTTGACCCTGGGCGGAGGCGCCCCGGTGCGCGTCCAGTCGATGACCAACACCGACACGATGGACACCCACGCCACCGTCGAGCAGACGCTGCGCCTCGTCGAAGCAGGCTGCGAACTGGTGCGCATCACCGCCCCCGACGTCCGCGCCGCCGAGAACCTTTACAATATCAAGAACGAACTGGCCCGACGCGGATGCAACGTGCCCCTGGTGGCCGACATACACTTCAACCCGCTGGCCGCCGAAACCGCAGCCGCCATCGTCGAGAAAGTGCGCGTCAACCCCGGCAACTACACCGACCGCAACACCGGCCGCACGCACTGGAGCGAAGAGGAATACGCCGACGACCTGAAGCGCATCGGCGACAAGATGGCCCGCCTCATCGACATCTGCAAGCAGCACGGCACGGCGATGCGCATCGGCACCAACCACGGCAGCCTCAGCGAACGCATCGTCAGCCGCTACGGCAACACGCCCGAAGCAATGGCGCAGTCGGCCATCGAGTTTGCCGAGGTGTGCCGCCAGCAAGGGTTCGAGAAACTGGTCTTCTCAATGAAAGCCAGCAACGTAAAGGTGATGGTGCAAAGCACACGCCTCTTCGTGCAGAAAATGAAGGCCCTGGGAATGGACTACCCCATCCACCTCGGCGTCACCGAGGCCGGCGACGCGATGCAAGGCCGCCTCAAGAGCGCTGCCGGCATCGGCGCACTGCTCCTCGACGGCATTGGCGACACCATACGCGTATCGCTGACCGAGGACCCTGAGGCAGAAATACCCGTGGCCTACGACATCCTGCAGGCCGTGGGCGCACGCATCACGCAGCCCGAATACATAGCCTGCCCCTCGTGCGGCCGCTACCAGTACGACATCCAGGAGGCCCTGCAGCGCATCAAGGCCGCCACGGCGCACTTCACGGGCGTCAAGATCGGCGTGATGGGCTGCATCGTCAACGGCCCCGGCGAGATGGCCGACGCCGACTACGGCTACGTGGGCAGCGGCGCAGGCAAAATAACGCTCTACAAAGGCCAGCAGATCGTCAAGCGCAACATCGACCAGCGCGACGCCGTCGACGAGCTGGTGCGCCTGATCGAAAGCGACCGCCAAAGCTGAATTGGCCACAAAAACGCCTGCGGATTAGATACACCGTCAGGCGTTTTTTTTTGCGCTTTTTTTGCGTTTTTTTGCGTTTTTTTCGTTTTTTTTTGCGCTTTTTTTTTGCGTAGTTTGATTTTTTTGTATATTTGCGGTGGGGAATTGTGGCATAAAATTACAGGATATTATTTTATAAAAGATTGAATTCTTTTTAGTTGCAGCGATTTATTGTGCATTTCTGAAAACTCCGAATCGTGTCTGAAGTTGGAATGTGGCGTAAATACTAAACATATTGTGAAAACTCAAACAATATATGATATGAAAAAGTTCTTTTTTGTTTCGCTATTGTTACTTGCCGCAGCAGCACAGTCGCAGCCGCTGATTCCGTTTGGCCAGCATTTGCCGCAATATTATTGGTGGGACACAAATTGGTGTGACTATCCATACTATCAGTATCCATTAGCTCGGAATTATTTTTTTAAAGTGGTGGATTCCTCTACGTCATCATTCCATACTGATTCTCCTATGTACACAGGAAGAGGCTGTCACACTACAGAACCACTCCAGGTGATAGGTATTGCCGCTGGAGTATATTTTTATGGTTGTTATGTCCCTATGAATGATGGCTCTATGGAATGTTGGACTATAGATACTACGATGGCGGGCCGTTTGCCTGAGTATTACCGCCTGTACCAGAAGAATGGTGATAATTATGAACTCAAAGCCGAGGTGCGGTGGGACACAGCAACACCCAGTTACCGGATTGAACTGAAAGGGCGTGATAGTACAAGTTGTGTGTATCCTGTCTATGAGGCCTATTTCAATAAACCCGTGTTAGTACACGACACCTTTTTTGTTGGTGGAACGCATTGGAACAATACGCAGATTGGCAATGATCCAGAACACGACTTCACCCAGATGCCGTGGACTTTATATTATTTATATTACGAACGTATTCATACAGGATACGCCTCCGTGTATTGTCACGATGTTTATTTGAGGGACATCAACTGGTATGGTAAGAATTATAGCATTCATAAAGCGCTGGCACCGTCTCAATTCCATTATCCGATACCCAGTGGGCAACTTACCGACACGAATGTTATTGTATTTCATCCATCTGAAAATTTGGGAGCTCTACCTTTTATGCAGCAATTCTACGCCTTTTTCGCCATCTTAGACACCTCGTATGTGTATATGCCCGAAGTTGACAGCTGCATTCCGCCGACTGGGTTCCGCGTCGAATCGGTCGACACTGGCGGGGCGGTGCTGACGTGGGCCGCCGATACAGCGGTGCAGTGGCAACTGGAGCTGTTGGCCGACACGGCAGATGCCGACACCGTGCTGACGTCCTGTCCGATAAACTATGCTGTGCTTGAGGGCCTCGACACGGCGCAGTGGTACACGGCGCGTGTGCGTACCGTCTGCGACAGCGGCAACTACAGCCCGTGGAGCGACACGGTGCGCTTCTATGTGCCCGGCGACACCGCAGCAGGCCAGGGCGAAGAGCCGACAAGCATAGGTACACCCGTCGACCGCTACACATACCTGATGCCCAATCCCGCCAGCGACAAGGTCCTGGTGGCCTCGTCGTTCCAGCTCCGCAAGGTCGAGCTGTTTGACGCCGCCGGCCACCTGCTCAAATCGTATGCCGCCACCGGCGTCGTCACCGAGCTAAGCCTCTCCGCCTATCCTTCCGGCACCTATTTCGTCCGCATCACCACCCCCTCCGGCATCGCAACCAAGCGCCTTGTGAAGGATTAAGGTTTGTTGTTTTCAACAGCGAATTGTACGAATCTGACGAAATGTTTTTGATGATTCTGATTTGCTCGCAAAACAGCGAAATAAACGAATTATATAGGTAACCTAAGATTCGATTAATAAATTTTTGTTCATCGCTTAGGTTTGTGAAGGGTGGTTCGCGGGTGCGACACACCCCGCCCTTCGGGCACCCCTCTCCGAGAGGGGATGGCTACGCAGTACACATCTATGCAGATGTTCGCGAGGGGCGGTTTGCGAGGGGTGGTTTGCGGGTGCGACACACCCCGCCCTTCGGGCACCCCTCTCCGAGAGGGG
>R22__coassemble_1642_pt1 | contig 10800 bp, 3 predicted proteins | sample R22__metabat2_high_PE_041 | metagenome-assembled genome bin R22 | reverse complement strand
CCGCGCGGCATACAGAGCATCCGTTCGATGCAGGACGGCGAGCACTACTGCGTGCTGACGCGCAACGGCATCGAGAAGTATTCCTACAAAACTGGCGAAAGCGAAGGCCTGGTGTGCAACTTCGGCGGTCCGGCGATGGCCAAGAAGGCCAAACCGCTGCCCCCGATCGAAGGCTACGAGTTTTCGGCCGATGAACAGAAGATACTGCTCAGCAGCGGCTTCGAACCCATCTACCGCCACAGCGGCGTGTCGGACTACTATATTTATAGCGTTGCCGACGGCTCGTTCACCAAAATCAGCAACGAGGGCAAGCAGCGCCTGACCACCCTCAGCCCCGACGGCACCAAGGTGGCCTATGTGCGCGACAACAACCTGTTTTATATGGATTTGGAGTCGCTCGAGGAACATCAGATTACCACCGACGGCCGCATCAACGCCATCATCAACGGCACCACCGACTGGGTATATGAGGAGGAGTTCGCCATCACGCAGGGCTTCTACTGGAGTCCCGACTCGAAGCGCATCGCCTACTATCGCTTCGACGAGAGCCGCGTCAGCGAGTTCACTATGCAGACTTGGGGCGGCCTTTATCCCGAAAACTATAACTACAAATACCCCAAGGCCGGCGAGGACAACTCGGTGGTTGACATCTATATATACAGCCTCGAGGACGGCAAGGCTATGCGCCTCGAGACGGGTAGCGAGAACGACCAGTACCTGCCGCGTATGCAGTGGACCAAAGCCCCCAACGTGCTGGCTTTTATGCGTATGAACCGCCTGCAGAACCGTATGGAATTGCTGACAGCCAACGCCACCACGGGCAAGATCCGTCCGCTCTATACCGAAGAGGATAAGGCATACGTCGATGTGCCCGACACGTGGCGCTTCCTCGCCGACGGCAAGTCGTTCCTCATCACCAGCGAGAAGGATGGCTACAACCATATCTATCAGTACGGTATGGACGGACAGCTGATTCGCCAGATCACCACTGGCAATTTCGATGTCGTCAACATCTGCGGCATTGACGAGAAGAACCAGAAAATTTATTTCCGCAGCCACGAAAGCGGCGCAATCAATACGGACTTGTATGTGGTTGATTTCAAGGGTAAAAAGAAAGAGTGCCTGAACTACGACGCCAAGGACAAGCAGAACGCCGAATATGGCGCCGACGGCATCCGCGACGGCAAGTATATCTTGGGCACCTACAGCGCTTCGTTCAGCAAGGGCTGCAAATACTATATCTGCACTTTCAGCAGCGCCAACTGCGCCCCGCGCTATACGCTGCACGACAGCAAAGGCAAGATTATCAAGGTGCTGCAGGACAATGCCGCCCTTCAGGCCCGCCTCTCGGAATACGGCCGCGAGCGCAAGGAGTTCGGTACCCTCAAGACCGACGACGGCGTCGAGCTGAACTACTACATCATCAAGCCTGCCGACTTCGACAGCAGCAAACAGTACCCGCTCTTCTTCTATGTCTATGGCGGTCCTGGCAACCAGCAGGTTACCAATGCCTACGGCTGGAGCGACTACAACTGGTTCCGTATGCTGGCTCAGAAGGGCTATGTCGTGGCCTGCTTCGACGGTCGCGGCACTGGCGGACGCGGCGCCGACTGGAAGAAGGTTACCTATCGCAACTTGGGCCACTACGAGTGCATCGATGCCATCGCAGCAGCCAAGTGGTTCGGCCGCAAGCCCTGGATCGACGAGAACCGCATCGGCATCTTCGGCTGGAGCTTTGGCGGATACCTTTCGTCGCTCTGCATCCTGAAGGGCAACGACGTCTTCAAGAGCGCCATCGCCGTGGCTCCAGTCACCACCTGGCGCTACTACGACAATATCTACACCGAGCGCTTCCTGCAGCGTCCGCAGGACAACCCCGACGGCTACGACAACAATTCGCCCATCAACTTCGCCGACCGCCTGAAAGGTAACTACTTGCTGGTCCACGGCACGGGCGACGACAACGTCCATTTCCAGAACGCCCTCGACCTCGTCACCGCCCTCGAGAAGGCCGACAAGCAGTTCGAAATGCGCGTCTATCCCAACAAGAACCACAGCATCTATGGCGGCAACACCCGCCTGAACCTCTACAAGCTGATGACCGACTTCATCGAACGCAAACTCTGAGAAGCGGAAAGCGGAGAGCGGAAAACGGAAATGTGAGAACAATGCTGGCGTGTCAGCATCCCCGCCGTAGGCGGAATTAATCTACAAGATCCACAAGATCTCGCTCGCGCTTGCGAGCAGGCGAATAAATCCCCTAGCCCTTCGGGCAGAGATCTTGTAGATATGGTTGATTATCGCTCTTCATCCCCGCCGCAGGCGGAATTAATTTACAAGATTTACAAGATCTCGCTCGCATTTGCGAGCAGGCGAATTCTAACTTTATATCCACCGACACAAAAAGAATTTTGCCAGTTTAAAAATAATGCGTATCTTTGCACCGCCGAATTGAGAGAAAAAAACAATGAGTACCGCCGAAATATCAAAGGTCATTGCCGACTATTTCGCCACCCAGCCAGTGGTGCGGGCTTGGCTTTTCGGCTCCTACGCACGCGGCGAACAGCGCGAGGGCAGCGTTTACCTTTTCTCGCAAGAGTACTGATAATGACATTTTCTTCTTTATGAGGGATTGAAAAAAAATATATAAGGATGTAATTCGAGGTGATTATGCAAGAGGATAAATCAATACAACAGATGCCTGCTTTTACAAAAGAAGTACTGCAAAATATTTTTTCAGCTTCGTGTGTGGAAGCGGCAGCAGAAGCCGAGAATGTCTCTTCCGCCGATATGTACGAGCGAATGAAGGCTGTTAACCTTTTTTCCGAATTGATTTATCCTTGCTATGAAACCCTACACACCCAAAGTCGACGAATTGTGACAGAGGATATACTTGAAGCATTATACCGTAGAGAAGCCAAGAAAGGAGATGCCGTATGAGAGTGTATCACGGAGGGACAGAAGAAATCAAACAACCGGAAGCATCCAAAGGCCGTCAGGGATTGGATTTCGGCCGTGGATTCTATGTCACGGATATTCAAGGGCAAGCCGAGGCTTGGGCCGACCGTATGGCACGTATAAGGATGGAAAGCGGCATCGTCAGTGTGTATGATTTTGATATTGAAAAAGCAAAGGAGTGGTGTTGCTATAAAAAAATTGACGAATACGACGAAAACTGGCTGGATTTTATCGTTGCCAACCGGCAGGGTTTGTATCGAGGCCAAGTGTACGACATCGTCGAAGGCGGTGTGGCAAACGACAGGGTGATTGACACTGTTGAAGCCTATATGTCACATTTGATGCCTATAGAGACCGCTTTACTTGAACTGTCAAAACATCGCCCTAATAACCAAATATGTATCTGTTCGCAGAAGGTTTTGGACAGTCATTTGCATTTTGTTGAATCGTTAATAATTAAATGATATATGCTTAGTCCGTTGTTAATGTGGAATAAGATAGGCAGGATAGTAAGTTTGATAGCCTCCGATATGAATATCAGTTCCGAACAGGCACTGGATATGTTCTATCGTTCTCGCACAAACCAGTTGATGCGCGACCCCATTGTCAAACTCTACACATTTGGCGACCGCTATTTGGCAGACGAGGTTATGATGGAAAAACACTGATGGGTGTATTCTTGTGTTTTTGCATTAGACATATAGTGATAGCACTGTAAATAACAAATTGATATACAAACAAATTAAAACAATAGTCAATATAATATTATAAACCAGAACAAAGTAGAGAATATACAAAAATAGAAAGACATAATAATAGCGTTTGCGCTTACAGGTAACCTTGAAGTTCCATAAAAAAAAGTATCCCTTGTAAAGCAGTAAACGCTCACGATGGTATCGTGGGCTTTACTTATCGGGATGTAGGTCGTGGAACACCTAAGGTTACCGAGCAGAGTCCACGTATTTTTATAAACACAAAAACAACATTATATGAAGAAATTATTATCCTTTATCGTTACGACCCTGATGGGTATGTCGTTGATGGCCAAGCCCGTCGACCCGACGGTGGCTGTCCGTGTGGCGCAGAACTTCGCCGCCACGCAGGTCAAGATCGCCGACAAAACAGCGAAGATTGTCTACACCCACCCGATGCCCAATAGTGGCCAGCCAGCAATGTATGTCGTCAACGTCGGCTCCTGCGCCTTCGTTATCGTCGCTGCCGACGACATCGCCCACCCCGTGCTGGGCTACAGTATGGCACGTCCCTGGCCCGTTTTGAACGGAGAACGGGCTGCCGCAGTCCAGCTGCCCTCGCAGGTCTCTGGCTTCCTCGACGATCTCGCATCGCAAATACGAGCAGCTCAACAGCAAAATATTACCCAAGACCGCGAAACCGCCACCGAATGGCAACAATTGCAGGCTGGCGAACTTTCCGCTTCCAGTTCTCCGCTTTCCGCTCCTGACAGCGTCGGTCCCCTGCTTACCACCACCTGGGACCAAGGCCAGTACTACAACGCCCTTTGTCCTGAAGATGCCAACGGCCCCGACGGTCACGCCCTCACCGGCTGTGTAGCCACAGCTATGGCCCAGATCATCAACTACTGGGGCTACCCCATCCACGGTCGCGGCATCCACAGCTACAATCACTTCAACTACGGCACCCTCACCGTCAACTACGACAGCGCCACCTACGACTACGCTAATATGCCCTCCGCCCTCACCTCCGCCAGCACCCCACAAGAGGTGCAAGCCGTTGCCCAGCTGATGCGCGACTGCGGCGTGGCAGCCAATATGGGCTATGGCCCCACAGAAAGTAGCAGCTACGATGTCGATGCCCGTGCCGGTATGATCAATTTCTTCCGCATAAGCCCTGATGCCAGTTATGCAGAAAAGGCATATTTTACCGATGATGAGTGGAGCAATATGCTCTGCACCGACCTCGGCAACAGCCGTGTGGTGATGTACAGTGGCCACGGAACAGGCGGCCACACCTTCGTCTGCGATGGCTACAATGCCAACAACTATTACCATTTTAACTTTGGCTGGAGCGGTTACTCCGATGGCTGGTACGCCACCAGTGCTGTCACTCCGGGCGGAATGGATTTTAACAGCAATCAAAGTGCCATCCTCGGCATCCTACCCGACAGCACCGGAAACGTTATTCTTGGCCAGATGACCGGCACAAGCACCTTTATCGTTGACGAACCATTGGATTTTTACCATCTGCTTGGGCATAATGCCTACGAGGGAACTAACTATGGAAACACTTACGATAGCTATGTTTTCTTTATATCTGCCAATAATTCGAATCAATTAGTGGCAGATATTATTGAATTCGAAGATCAAAACATTACAATAAATGACGGCCAGGGTACATGGCTTAAAGAACTTCACGGCGGTAGTGAAAATGACCTAAGTCCCGTAGTGTCATTGAACAATGCTCTGAATATTGTTTATTCAGGACTTTGGTATTATGCAGGATTCAAATTGAATATCAGCCAGGATGAAGGCTGCCGAATGGTATCGAACATCGTCGCCTCTGTCGATACAACGACGGTCTACTTGATGTGGACAGAAAACGGCAGTGCTACACAATGGCAGATAGAATATGGGGAAAAAGGATTTGCGCAAGGCAGTGGAACGTTGATGTTGGTTACTACTGCGGCAGCAGATATCACATTCCCGCAGAGACTTACAGAATATGATGTTTATATTCGCTCTGTTTGTGGTGGGAATAACCCATGGAGTAAGAAGACTATCACAACAGGTGCTCCATATTGGCAGGATGTTGTCAATTCTCAGCCAGAGAGTTTTTTTATAGATTGGACAAATGAAAGTGTAATGATTACCTGTGCTGAAGATTTAGTTTGGTATTTTAAAAATTATAACAACCATAAGGCTATATTTGTTAACGATGTAGATTTAGGAGGATACAAATGGAAGCCTATTAGTTATTTCAGCAGTCAGATTCAAGGCAACGGGCATAGTATTGCCAATTTGTACATAGAGGAGGTGTCCACTTATTCTGGTTTTATTTCCTTTTGTTCGGGTGTGATAAATGATTTAGGGTTTGAAAGTGCGTATGTCTCTTGTCGTCAATATACGGGAGTCATTTGCGGTCAGGTGACATCTTCAGGTCGCATCACCAATTGCTATGTAGACAATACCTTTGTAAATGGAACCGACTTTGTTGGAGGTTTGTCGGCTAATAATCAAGAAGGAGTGATAAAAAACTGTTATGTTAATGTGCAAGTCGTTGGCAATAGGTGGTCTGGCATAATGACGGGTGATAATAGTGGAACAATTATAAACTGTTACGCCGCGGGTTCTATCCAATTAAGGTCATATTGTTATAATGCTGGAATATCTGCATATGCTCGTTCGGGAACTATCAAGAATTGTTATAGTGTTAATGGTCTGCCAATGGGTGTTGTCGGTTTTAAGGGTGTTTGTGATATTTCTGACACTTCTTCATTTTTCAGAGATTCTGACCAATGGACTCTTAATGTGCCCATCAGCTTTGAAAACGACACAGAGTCTTTATTGATTGGCGCTTTGAATAAGGGAGTCGAACAGATGAATGACAGCACACTAAGAGTTTGGATATCGGACACAACGAATAACAATTTACCCAAATTGGGCGATCTCTTTGATGTCCAGTGCTCAAATGTGACAAATGTAGATGTAAATATTATTAAGCAGGGCGATTCTATTGGTGTGGTTATTGGCTGGGGAGAGTCCGGTCAGTCTAACGAATGGGAGATAAAATACCAGCCTAAGGGCTCTCCAAATGATTCGGCCATAATAATTACAGCTGTCAGCAATCCGGATACTTTGTTTGGTATTCCGCTGGCGCGGGTTTATACTTTTAGCGTGCGAAGTGTATGTGATAGTGGTAATCATAGTGGGTGGGTTTCTATAACAGAAATGATAGATCTGCCATATTGGACGGATATTGTGGCTGAACAACCGAATGGTTTTGATGAGGATGCCGATGGTAATGTCTCTATTTCGAGTCCTGAAGGTATGGCTTGGTTGGCGGTTTTGGTAAATGGATTTCACGGGCAAGAGGCTAAAACCTTTGTGGGGAAAACGGTTACGCTTGTATCCGATATCAACCTTTGTGGATACAGATGGTATCCTATTGGAAGAGGGTATTATTTAAACATCAACACACCCACAAGCTTTAACGGAGTGTTCGATGGAAATGATCATACTATTTCAGGATTATATATAAATGAAAAGGGGCAATGTCTTGGTCTCTTTGGTTGTGCTTTTGATGGAGCTTCGTTCTATGATGTAACATTGGCTGATGGACTTGTGAATTGTTATGATAATATATACGATGGAGGTGGTTATGGGGGATTGCTCGGTGGTGGTAAAGATATCAAGAGTATTACTGGTTGCTATTCAAATGTTGTCGTGAAAGGTGTAATGGAAGTCGGTTCATTAGTGGGATCCTGTAATGATTCTGAAGGTGAATGCACCGTAATTTCTAATTGCCACGCTTCGGGCGATGTCTATGGTAGGATGTCTACAGCAGGTCTGATTGGCGATGCTCGTGGAATTATTGTTCAGAACTGCTACGCTACAGGAAATGTATACTTAATGGATGGTGCTTGGCAATCTTGGTATCGAGGCGGTTTAATAGGTAATCATATGTCGAATGCTGTGGTTAGAAATTGTTACTCTACAGGGATAGTAGAAATAGATGACATATCGAGCTGGTATGGAACAGTTGTCGGTTGTCCATATATGAATTCACAAACGCAATATGTCTATGGATTAATAAGTGATGATATGTATATAACAGGTCCGACAAGTGACGCTGTAAGTGACACATCCTCTTTTTACAACAGCGATAGCCGACAAATGCTTGTTACTCCTGTGACAATCGACGGAAATACATATGTCACACTGTTGGATGCGCTCAATGCCTGGGTGTCAAAGCATAATGATCCGATGCTGAAATTGTGGACGGTCGACTCATCAAACACCAATGGAGGTTACCCTGTTTTTGGCGATAACTTCGAGCCATCGTGTTACAACCCCACAAATGTCGCTGTTTCGCAGGCTACTGTGGTCGGAGACACAACAATACGCACAATGATTTCTTGGGAGCAGGTGGGAACTGCATCTAGCTGGGAAGTTATGTATGCTGCACCTTCGCAGAATATTGATTCAGGTACAATTATAGCTGTTGATAGCAATCCGTGTGTGCTGACAAATCTCCCCAATGGTCATTTGCTTGACTTTTATGTAAGAGCAGTCTGTGACACCGATAATGTTAGCGGATGGAGTCAGCCTGCAAGATATATTCCAGACAAACTTCGCTGGACGGAAGTGGTGACATCTCAACCTGATGGATATTACGTTGATTATGAAAATAATGTATACATATCCTCAGCAGAAGGACTGGCTTGGCTTTCCTCGGTAATGAACAAATTGAATGGGAACACGGAAGATTTCAATCCTAACAAAATAATTCTGACAGCGGATATCGATCTTAGTGACTATCGTTGGACAAGCATTGCGAATTACAATAATGGCAACTTCGTGTTTGACGGGAATGGACATATTATTAAAGGTTTATACTGTAATGAAAATGAAAATTATCAAGGGTTATTTGGTAGTTGTGTGGGTATAATACAAAATGTGATTTTTGAGAATAGCTCAATACACGGTTTGCTATATAATGGTACAATCGCAGGGTCTTCTTTTGGTGAAATTAGAAACTGTATAGTTAATGGAGAAGTGATTGGCGTGCAGTACAACGGTGGTTTTTGTGGCGATAAATATGGCAATGTGACAAATTCAGCATTCGTCGGTATTGTTGATACACGTTTCGATATTTTTCTCCCAAACCAATATAACGGTTATTTAGGAGGATTATTGGCAAGTGGTGTTGGCAGTGTTGAAAATTCATACGTCGCGGGAGAAATAACAGAATCACCTTATTCTGGAATTATTACGTCTACTGGCACTCCTTTCGAATATGTCTCAAACTGTTACTATAAGTCATATACCACAAGTCTTCCTATTACATATGATGGAACTAATGTTTCAAATGTATCAGCTTTTTCTGGTAACGACACAATTTGGACTCTTAATACTCCTCCTTATGTAAATGGTACTTTTCGTACCGACTTGGTGGATGCCCTCAACGCGTGGGTAGACGAGAATAATACTGATGGGCAATATTTCCATTGGCGAACAGACACAGCAAACATCAATGGAGGCTATCCGGTTTTTGAAGTACCACCCTGCCTGTATGTGCCGAGGACATTCGTAGAACCATCTATCACAGCTTGTGACAGCTATACTTTTAATGGTGTTACATACATTGAAAGTGTATCAATCAACGATACTATACAGACTGTCAATGGTTGTGACAGTATTGTTTCGCAATTAATTCTGATTAATCATCCTGTACAGGCATTCGAAAATGTTAATGTCTGCGAAGGCGAAAGCTACACCTTCAACGGTAGGACGTTGACGGAAACAGGCTATTATTATGATACCATCATTAATGGTGCCGCCAACGGCTGCGACAGTATTGTTAGTTTATGGCTTGAGGTGCAGAACCCGACTTCGTGGCAAAATGCACGTGTCTGCGAAGGCCAGAGTTACACCTTCAATGGCAGGATACTGACGGAGACAAACAGCTATTATGACACAATAGTTAACGGTGCCGCCAACGGCTGCGATAGTATTGTAAGCCTCTGGCTTGAGGTGCAGAACCCGACTTCGTGGCACAATGCACGTGTCTGCGAAGGCCAGACCTACACCTTCAACGGCAGGACACTGACGGAAACAAACTGGTATTACGATACCATCATTAACGGCGCCGCCAATGGCTGCGACAGCATTGTTTACCTATGGCTTGAAGTACGGAACAATTATTCGTATCCAAGTGCTGAAATATGCCAGGGAGAGAGCTATTCGTTTGCGAGTCAAATGCTGACAGAGTCGGGAACTTATTTCGATACACTGACGAGCATATCGGCCAACGGCTGTGATAGCATTGTGCAGCTGAGTTTCACTGTGCATCCTACCAACAACCTGCACGACACCATTTATATGCCTGCAAACTCGCTCCCTTATCTCTATTCGTATCAAGATTGGACGCAAGATGTTGATGATTTCAATGTTACAATGAATAGCAATACTCAGATTGTTGACACTCGCGTCAATCCGTCGGGTACCATCTACGACAACGGAGGCCCCAACGGCAACTATTCTGACAATTTTGACGGAACAATTATTCTCACAGCCGATGAGGGTGAGACAATAAAACTGAGTGGAAACTACCAGCTGGAAGGATGTTGCGACTACATCGCTGTTTATGACGGATATGGCACAAGTGGAAATTGCTTGCTATATACCTGTGGTGGCGGTAGCGTCAACGTCCAAACCAGTACTGGCTATCTTACACTACGGTTTACTTCTGACGGTAGTGCCAACTTCGACGGATTTGCGTTGCAGTGGAACACGCAGCGTGCGATAGATACGCTGTTGACCGCTGCTGGCGACTACACTTTCGAGGCCCGCACTTCTTATGGTTGCAACAACACCTTCAACCTGCACCTTGAACCGCGCGCAGCCTACAACCGAACTGACAGCGTGGCAATATGCTCGAACAATCTGCCTTACGCATACGCGGATACGCTTATTTCTGACGCTGGCACGTACACATTCGCATACCTCGACCGCTACGGCATCGACAGCACGGTGACGCTGCACTTAACCGTCAACCACAGCACGACTGGCGACACCACGGCGGTGGCGTGCGACAGCTTCACTTGGTGGAACACGAATTACACGAATAGCACGAATGATGCAA
>R22__coassemble_1602_pt1 | contig 10982 bp, 10 predicted proteins | sample R22__metabat2_high_PE_041 | metagenome-assembled genome bin R22 | reverse complement strand
CGGATAATCATTATTAACTTTAAACTTTAAACTCTAAACATTAAACTTTCAACTTAATTCATACCGACACGCCGAAGTCGCGCAGGGCGGCGTTGAGCGATGTCTTCTTGTCGGTGCTTTCCTTGCGCTGGCCAATGATGAGGGCACAGCTGACGCTGTATTCGCCAGCAGGGAACTGCTTGGTGTAGCTGCCGGGGATGACGACACTGCGCGGCGGTATATAACCGTTGTAGTAGACAGGTTCCGAATGGCTTACGTCTATGATGCGAGTGCTGCCGGTGATGACGGTGTTGGCTCCCAGAACCGCTTCGGTGCCGATATGTGCCCCTTCGACGACGATGCAGCGCGAGCCGATGAAGCAGTTGTCCTCGATGATGACCGGCGCGGCCTGGACGGGTTCGAGCACGCCGCCGATGCCGACGCCGCCGCTGAGGTGCACGTTGCGGCCTATCTGGGCGCAGCTGCCCACGGTGGCCCACGTGTCGACCATCGTGCCGCTGTCGACATAGGCGCCGATGTTGACATAGCTGGGCATCATCACCACGCCGGGAGCCAGATAGGCCCCATAGCGCGCCGTGGCCGGCGGCACCACGCGCACGCCCTGAGCGGCATAGTTGCGCTTGAGGGGTATCTTGTCGTGGTATTCGAAGGGGCCGGCTTCGACGGTCTGCATATCGCAGATGGGGAAATAGAGCAGCACGGCCTTTTTGACCCACTCGTTGACTTGCCAGCGGCGCGAGGACGAGCCTTCTTGCGAGGTCGGTTCGGCTACCCGGATTTGCCCTTTGTCGAGCAGTTCGATGGTTTGTCGTATGGCGTTGCGCACTTTTTCGTCGGCGAGCATTTCGCGGTTATCAAAAGCAAGTTCAATAAGTTCTTGTATTTCGTTGTTCATTTTTGTAACTTTTTTTCAGTTCTTTACAATAAAATTGCCTTTTTTGAGTAATTACAAAAGTACAAACTTTTCGCGACGTAAACAAAATAAAAATAAAAAATGAATATAAAATTCTGTACTAGAGTATTTTTTCTTTTTGCAATGATTTCGGCATCTGTGACTTTGCCGGCACAAAACCGCGACGTTATGAGTGCCTATGAGCGCAATATGCAGCCGCTGATCGAGAAGGTGGCCAATGCAGGTACCGACAACGAACGCTATAATGCCAACGAACTTCTGGTACAACTGTTCGACGAAGCGCTGAATGTCGAAGAGTCTTTCCAGTGGAAGTGGGATTTGGGCACTTACATTTCGGTGCTGACTTCGAGCGACCGCCAGTTCAGGGTGATAACTTGGCCTGTGGTGCGCGACAATGGTGAATATGAATGTTTTGGATTTGTACAGTCGTACAATCCCAAAACAGAAACCTACGACGTGTATACCCTCCACGACAAGTCGGACGAAATCATCTCGGCCAACGAGGTGCTGCTGGAACCGGAGAACTGGCTCGGCGCTGTATACCAGGAGCTTGTGGAGACTAAGCACGAGGGGAAACTTTATTATACGCTTATCGGCTGGTCGGGCATCAATGCGCTCACTCAGCGCAAGGTTATTGAACCTGTATGCTTTCGCGGCAACAGCTCGAAACCGCAGTTCGGCCAGGCTCTGTTCCGCCGCGAGAAGAACCTGCGCCGTGTGGTGCTGGATTATTCCAGTCGGGCTATGGTCAATGTACGTTACGACGAACAGGTGGTGCGGACATACGAAAACAAGAAAATCAAGAAGAAAGGTCGCACCATCAATATGCAGGTGCCCAAAGAAGAGAAGATGAAAATGATTCTCTTTGACGAGATTGCACCGATGTTGCCTGGTATGGAGGGTATGCCGCAATACTATGCGCCGACGGGTATTGAGATGGCCTACATATTCAATAATGGCCGCTGGGAATTGCGCGACAACGCGCAGGGGCGTCTGGCGGATCCCAAATTGAACAAGGAGTTCGAACCCCTGCCCAAAACGGAGCCGGCGTACAAGAGCGACCTATAAAGTTTAGGACTTATTGGTTGCATATCGAAAAATTTTATTATCTTTGCAGTTTCAATAAAAAATGAAATCGCAGTGCAAGGTGTTATCTTAGAAAATATTAACACGCCCGACGACCTGCGGCGTCTGCCTGTTTCCGACCTTTCGGAGCTGGCTCGCGAACTCCGCAAGTACATTGTCGACACTTTGGCCACTCATCCTGGTCACCTGGCATCGTCGCTGGGTACGGTTGAGCTGGCTATAGCGTTGCACTATGTTTTCAATACGCCCGACGACAAGGTGGTTTGGGATGTCGGTCATCAGGCCTACGCCCATAAAATCCTGACGGGCCGTCGTGACCTGTTCCCGACAATACGCACCTATGGCGGCATCAGCGGATTCCCGCGAATGGACGAAAGCCCATACGATGCTTTCGGAACGGGCCACAGCTCGACGTCGATTTCGGCTGCTTTGGGAATGGCAATGGCCTCAAAGCTGCAAGGCAACACTTCGCGTCAGCACATCGCCGTCATCGGTGATGGCTCGATGACGGGCGGCGAAGCTTTCGAAGCCCTCAACAATGCCGGCGTTTCCAAGGCCAATGTCCTTGTCGTTCTGAACGATAACGGCATTTCAATCGACAAGGCCGTGGGCGGTTTGAGCCGCTACCTGGTCAATATCACCTCGTCGCCACAATACAACGACCTGAAGGAGCAGGTGTGGAAGAAAACCGGCGGCGAAAGTCGCAATCCGCGTGGCAAGAGCTTTGTTTCCAGAATGTTGTCTGGATTGAAGTCGTCGCTGCTCAGCAGCTCGAACCTCTTTGAGTCGCTGGGTTTCCGCTATTTCGGACCTGTCGACGGACACGATGTCGAGCAGCTGGTGCAGATATTGAGCCGATTGAGACGGTTGAAAGGACCGCGACTGCTGCATATAGTCACCAAGAAGGGCAAGGGAATGAAAGAGGCCGAGCAGAATCCGGTGACCTATCACGCTCCGGGCATTTATGATGCCGAAACAGGGCGGCAGGTGTGCAAGGACACTTTCCGTCAACCGCTTAAATACCAGGAGGTTTTTGGCCGTACAATAATAGAACTGGCCGAAAAGAACAGCCGCATAGTCGGCATAACGCCGGCAATGCCGACGGGATGTTCGCTGAACCTTATGATGGAGCGTATGCCAGACCGGGCTTTCGATGTCGGCATCGCCGAGCAGCACGCCGTCACTTTTGCCGCCGGTTTGGCAGCGCAGGGGATGATACCCTTCTGCAATATCTACTCGTCGTTTATGCAAAGGGCTTACGACCAGGTGATTCACGATGTGGCTCTGCAACGGCTGCCGGTGGTGATGTGCCTCGACCGTGCCGGCTTGGTCGGCGACGACGGCCCCACCCATCACGGAGCTTTCGACATAGCCTATTTCCGCCCGATACCGAATTTGACGATATGCGCCCCGATGGACGACCACGAGCTGCGGAATATGATGTATACAGCCCAGTTGGACGGCAAAGGCCCCTTCGTGATACGCTATCCGCGAGGGTTGTCGATCCATCCGGATTGGCACAGCGAGATGCACGAGCTGACTGTCGGCAAGGGACGTTGCATCGTCGAGGGCGAAAATGTTGCGGTGCTGACAATCGGTCACATCGGCAACGAGGCCGCAAAAGCAGTGGAACGTCTTGAGACAGAAGGTGCTACGGTGGGTCACTATGATATGCGATTTGTCAAGCCGCTCGACACCGGGCTGCTGGATGCGGTAGCCGCTAGGTATAGTGCTGTCGTCACCGTTGAGGACGGTTGCCTGCAGGGCGGTTTCGGCAGTGCGGTGATAGAACATTACGAGCAGCGTCGTAATGAAGGCCAAAAGATCCCGACTGTTGCAAGGCTTGGACTGCCAGACGGATTTGTCACCCACGGATCGGTGCCCCAATTGCGCAGCGATTGCCATATCGATGCGGAAAGCATATACGCTACAATCAAGTCATTACTATAACAAACAGAGCGAAAAATGAAGAGATGTCTGCTCATACTGTTTGTTGTTTCGTTCTTTGCCGCATCGGCGGCAGACGCTGACTGTTATGACTTCAAGAAGACGATAAAAGGCAGTACGTTCTATTTTTCAATACTTTCGGGCGACAGTACGGTGACTGTCGTCGCGCCACAGGGCAAGCAGGGAGGCTGGAAAGACTACGACAAACCGTCGGGACGCCTGCTGATTCCCGGCCAGGTGCAGAGAGACGGAGAAATCTACGCTGTTGTCGCTGTCGACGACAATGCCTTTATGGAGTGTAGCCAAATTGAGTCGGTGACGCTGCCTTCCAGTATCAACAGGCTTGGCTCAGGCGCATTTTGCTATTGTTCGTCGCTGCGGACCGTTGTGATAGAGTGCGACAGTATAGGCGCAGGCTTTTTTGATGCCTTCCTTGGTTGCACGTCGATAGATAGCATCGTGATTGCAAAGAGTGTACGCACTTTGCCGCCATTTATGTTTTCGCAATTCAAAACAATAGGCCGTGTGGTTTTCAACGCCGAGGAACCTCGGCAGATGAAGAATCTCTTTTTTGGCTGTCAGGCTGAGGCCGAGCTGGTTATCGGAACCGAAGTCGCGCGGATACCTGATTTCCTATGCTATAACTTTCCTGGTTTGAAAGGGATAAGGTTCGCGGATGGCACATCCTGTTTGAGCGAAATCGGAGAATGTGCTTTTGTCAGCTGTTCCGGGCTGACGGAACTCGTTTTGCCTCCAGGCATAAATGTTATAGGAGTAGGAGCCTTTGCCCATTGCCAGCCAGACTATCTGTCGTTCAGCTCGCCGCGCCCGCCTCGGGTTTCGCCGAGTGCCTTCCTCGGTATCGACAAGGCAACGATGGTCGAAATACCTTGTGCTTCAATAGACTATTATTCGCGGTCGTCAATTGGCCGCTGTTTCGAGAATATGGTGTACGCCGAAGGCTGCAACGACAGCATTGAACGTGTTAAAATAGTGTATGTGTTTGATACTATCATTGTTCACGACACTGTATACGTGGAGGATGCAAGCCATCAGAACCAGCGTAAAAACCATTTGCCGGATGTTCGAAAGCCGGAAACGGTAGCTGAAACCGAAATCCAATCGGCCCGCGTGGGCGAGAAACTGGAGCAGGAAGGTGAACAGGGCGACGAAGAGGTCGAAGAGGAGTGGCTGTTCCTGGACGGCAAGACGCTGCGTATTGCGCGAGCCAAAGAATTGAAAGGAGTAGGGGTGAGGGTGTTCGACGAGAAAGGCCGTCTGATAGTCGATCAGCGCATACCGCTGAACCAGCCTGCCGACAACTATTACATCAAATTTCCGCGCCGCCAGCGCTATTTCCTGCGCTTCGATATGGGTACCCCGATTGTGGTCGACGTCGACCGTCAGGAAATAAAATTCTGACAGTTTTCGAAAAAAAAATTTTGCCAGTCCAATTTATTGTCGTATTTTTGTTTTTCATTGTGTTTTAATATGCTGCTAGAAAACAGAGTATTAAACGTAAATGACGTATTATTGTAATGTCGAAATCGAAAAATATAAAATATAAATAAATAAAAATAACAAAAAAATGACACCTTCACACATCGAGCACATTGGTATCGCTGTTACCAATTTGGAAGAAGCCATCAAGTACTGGGAAGATGTAATGGGCCTCAAATGCTACGCCATCGAGGAAGTTACGGACCAGAAAGTAAAAACTGCGTTCTTTAAAATCGGAGACGTCAAGATCGAACTCCTCGAGCCGACCTGCCCCGAAAGCACCATCGCCGCGTTCATCGAGAAGAACGGCGGCAAAGGCGGTATGCACCACATCGCCTTCGCTGTCGAGGACACCAACACGGCCCTCAACGAGGCCAAGGACAAGGGCGTCCGCCTCATCGACCAGCAGGCCCGCAAGGGCGCCGAAAACCTCAACATCGGCTTCCTGCACCCCAAGAGCACCCTCGGCGTACTGACCGAATTCTGCTGCAAATAAATCCGAATTTCCGAGGCGGAGCCAGCTCGCTAAGGACTGAGTGAAACCTCACATTATAAACTTACAAACTTTTCAAATATGGCATTTGAAGAAAAAATAAAAGAGCTTCTTGACAAAAGAAACGAAGCCAAAATGGGCGGCGGCCAAAAGCGCATCGACAAACAGCACGAACAGGGCAAACTCACGGCCCGCGAGCGTATCGCTCTGCTCCTCGACGAGGGCTCGTTCGAAGAATTCGATATGTTTGTCACCCATCGTTGCACCAATTTCGATATGCAGAAACAGTCGTTCCTCGGCGACGGCGTTGTTACTGGCTACGGTACCATCGACGGCCGTCAGGTCTATGTTTTTGCTCAGGACTTCACTGTCTTCGCCGGTTCGCTGTCGGAGACGATGTCGCTCAAGATCTGCAAGGTTATGGACCAGGCTATGAAGGTCGGCGCTCCCGTTATCGGTCTCAACGACTCGGGCGGAGCCCGTATCCAGGAAGGCTGCAACTCGCTGGCCGGATACGCTGAAATCTTCGAGCGCAACATCCTCGCTTCGGGTGTCGTGCCCCAGATCAGCGCCATCTTCGGCCCCTGCGCCGGTGGCTCGGTCTACAGCCCCGCTCTGACCGACTTCATCCTGATGTCGAAGGAGAACAGCTATATGTTCCTCACTGGCCCGAAGGTCGTTAAGACCGTCACCGGCGAGGATGTCACCACCGACAAGCTCGGCGGCGCTATGGTTCACGCCACCAAGAGCGGTGTGGCACACTTCGTCGGCGAGACCGAGGAGGCCACCCTGCAGCTGATCCGCGATATTATCAGCTACATCCCGTCGAACAACTTTGAAGAGGCTCCCTACGTCCCCACCGAGGACCCGATCGACCGTCTTGAGGACAGCCTCAATACCATCATCCCCGAGAACCCCAACCAGGCCTACGATGTCAAGGATATCATCCACGCCATCGTCGACGACGGCAAGTTCCTTGAAGTCCACGAGAAGTTCGCTCCCAACCTGGTGGTCGGCTTTGCCCGCTTCGGCGGCGTGTCGGTAGGCGTTGTCGCCAACCAGCCCAAGTCGATGGCCGGCGTCCTCGACTGCAACAGCAGCCGCAAGGGTGCCCGCTTCGTGCGTTTCTGCGACGCCTTCAACATTCCTATCGTCACCCTCGTCGACGTTCCCGGCTTCCTGCCCGGCACGGGCCAGGAGTATGCAGGTGTCATCGCCCACGGCGCCAAGTTCCTCTTCGCCTACGGCGAGGCCACGGTGCCCAAGGTTACCGTCACCCTGCGCAAGAGCTACGGCGGCGCACACATCGTTATGTCGTGCAAGCAGCTCCGCAGCGACATCAACTACGCTTGGCCTACGGCTCAGATCGCCGTTATGGGTGCCAGCGGCGCCACCGAGGTGCTGCAGGGCCGCGCTCTGAAGGAAATCACCGACCCCGAGGAGAAAGCCAAGTTTATGGCCGAGAAGGAGAAGGAATACAACGACCAGTTTGCAAATCCCTACAATGCAGCCAAGTACGGCTATATCGACGACGTCATCGAGCCGCGCAACACCCGCTTCCGCGTCATCCGCGCCCTGCAGGCCCTGGCTACCAAGAAGGATTCGCTGCCGCTCAAGAAACACTGCAACATTCCTCTCTAAAAATCAGTAATCGTAATGTCGTTATAACGTTATCCCGTTATAACGCAATAACGCAAAAAACAGAAACTTTTTAATCATTTAAATTATTATACAACAATGAAAAAAGCTTTAATCAACGGATTCCTCGGAATCGCTTTCGCATTTGCAATGGTTGCCTGCAACGGCAACGCCACCACAGAAGACACTACCGCTGCCGACACCTGCGCCGCTATGGAGCAGTGCGAACAGCAGTGTATGCAACACTGCCAGATGACTTGCCCCGACAGTGTCTGCCTGGCTGCCAATTGCGAAAACTGCACCTGCCCCGACAGCAGTGCCTGCCATCAGAAACCCGCTTGCAAGGGTGACGGCCAGTGCTGCAAGGAAAAAGCCGCTGCCGAAGGCCAGTGCTGCAAAGAGCAGGGCGAGGGATGCAAGAAAGAATGTGAGAACCACAAATAATAATGCGGTTCTCTGAATGTTGAATGGTAAGGGGCTACCTGTCGCAAGGCCCGTAGCCCCCACCCTTCAGCAATCACAACAAACTTAAACAAGATATTAATATGAATATACATAAATTATTAACAGCCGGCTTCTTCGCCCTGACGCTCTGCCTGGCACCGCTGCGCGCGCAGAACATAGGCGAGGGAGCAGATGACACTGTGCTGACCCACTTTGAGACCAACAATCCTCAAAGCGGCATCGGCGTCGATGTCAACGACTTTCTGCCTGTGCAGGCCTGCTATGTCGGCAACCAGGATATGTTTGTCGTTATCGACAGCATCGACAACACGGTCGACATCATTTTCCGCAACGAGAAGATGTCGTTCGACTCCACCACCATCCGAGTGCTGGCCGACGAACCCCGTGGCCGTCACGACCTTGCCAACATCTTGCGTCCCAAGAGCGTCGGCTTTCTCGATGGCTATGTGCTCTATCTCGCTTCGTCCAATAAGGATTCCTCCTACCTCGCCGTCGTCGACCTCGAAGGCAACGAGGTCAACCGCGTTTCGTTCAGATGCTGCAGCTATGCCTTCAAGGTTTTCCCCGACGAAATCATCGTCGTGGGCCGCAACCCGCTGGGCTACGACATCAATGTGCTTGACCTGAGCAACGGTGTCGCCAACATCAGCACCGACCAAGGCCACGCCGCTAGCCTCCACTACCACGTGCCCAAGCAGGCCGACCGCATCCGCGAGTCGGACCCCATCGGCATCGGCCTGACGGTGGTCGCCGTCTCGGTGGTGTTTCTGGCCCTGCTCTGCATCTCGCTGATACTGAAAGGCTATGGCAAGCTCATTATGAAGACTCAGGACCGCAAGGCCAACAAGGCTGCCGCCAAGAGCGATGCAGTTGTCGCAAGCCCCTCGGCCTCCGAGACTTCGGGCGAAATCTATGCCGCCATCGCCGCCGCCATCTATATGTATGACGAAGAGATGCACGACGAGGAGAACACGGTCATCACCATCCAGAAGGTGGAACGCGCCTGGACTCCGTGGAACGCCAAGTTCTACAATATGAATCATTATTTCAATAATAATAAGAGATAAGCAAAGATGAAAAATTTCAAATTCAAAATAAACGGCACTGAATACTCGGTAGATATCAACGAGGTTGAAGGCCAGGAAATTAATTTGGACGTCAACGGCACTCCCTATAAGGTGACCGTCGATAAGGAACTGAAACAGAAACAGGTTGTTATGACTACCCGCACGGCTCCGCGCGTCAGCGCTGCCCCCGGCGGCGCCGTCCAGACCTCGGCTCCCGCAGCCACAGCTTCGAAGGGCTCGAAGGTCACCACGCCGCTGCCCGGCACCATCCTCGACGTCTTCGTCAACGTCGGCGACAAGGTCAAAGCCGGCCAGACGGTTGTCCTGCTCGAGGCTATGAAGATGGAGAACAACATCGAAGCCGACGTCGAAGGCACCGTCACCGAGGTCAAGGTCCGCAAGGGCGACTCCGTCCTCGAAGGCGACGTAATGGTAGTTATTGGATAGTTTCGTTAAAGCGTTAATCTCTTTAACCTTTAAACTTTAACCTTTAAACTTTTTAACAATGAATCTTTTAGCTTCAGGTGGCTTTATGGACTTTATGTCGACCCAGCTGGTGCAGTTCCTGCACTACACCGGCTTCGCCAACGTAGAGTGGGGCCACATCATAATGATTTTAATTGGCTTGATATTCATATTTCTGGGTATCAAGAAAGAGTTCGAGCCGCTGTTGCTCGTCCCCATCGGATTCGGTATGATAGTGGGCAACATCCCGTTCTATCCCGGTCTGAAGATTGGTATCTATGAGGACGGCTCGGTGCTGCACATCCTCTATCACGGTGTGCAGAACGGCTGGTATCCGCCGCTCATCTTCCTCGGCATCGGCGCAATGACCGACTTCTCGGCGATGCTCAGCAACCCCAAACTGATGCTTATCGGTGCTGCCGCCCAGGTGGGCATCTTCGCCGCCTATATGGGTGCTCTGGCCCTGGGCTTCGCTCCCAACGAGGCTGGCGCCATCGGCATCATCGGCGGTGCCGACGGTCCCACGGCCATCTTCCTGTCGTCGCAGCTGGCTCCCGACCTGATGGGTGCCATTGCCGTGTCGGCCTACTCGTATATGGCCCTCGTGCCCGTCATCCAGCCGCCCATTATGCGACTGCTCACCACCAAGAAGGAACGCACCATCCGTATGCGTCCGCCGCGCCAGGTGACCAAGCTCGAGAAGATTTCGTTCCCCATCCTGGGCCTCATCTTCTGCGCCTTCATCGTCCCCTCGGGCCTGCCACTGCTGGGTATGCTCTTCTTCGGCAACCTGCTGAAAGAGTGTGGTGTCACCAAGCGTCTGAGCGAGGTGGCTTCGAACGCCATCGTCAACATCTGCACCCTGCTGATCGGTATCACCGTGGGTGCCTCGACCCAGGCCACCACGTTCCTCACGGGCCGTTCGGTGCTCATCTTCGCCCTCGGTGCCGGTTCGTTCATTGTTGCAACCTTCTTCGGCGTGCTCTTCGTCAAGTTTATGAACCTCTTCCTGAAAGAGGGCAACAAGATCAACCCGCTTATCGGCAACAGCGGCGTGTCGGCAGTGCCCGACGCCGCCCGCGTGTCGAACAACGTGGGCCTCGAGTACGACAAGACCAACTACCTGCTTCAGCACGCTATGGGTCCCAACGTGGCCGGCGTGGTGGGTTCGGCAGTGGCTGCCGGTATCCTGCTGGCCTTCCTGCATTGATCCGAAGCCGTAACTGTGTGGGCTGCAGGTCATCGCGCATCGGTCTGCAGCTCGTCATACAGCCGGCGGAATACATAGAATTGCATATAGGTCCCGAACATTTCGGGACCTTTTTTTTGTGCCTCCAGCATACCTTCTCCATACACCCGGCAGGGCCGTTCCTATATCGTTCCTATATCGTTCTTATATCGTTCTTAT
>R22__coassemble_1596_pt1 | contig 11011 bp, 8 predicted proteins | sample R22__metabat2_high_PE_041 | metagenome-assembled genome bin R22 | reverse complement strand
ATTCATAGCTCATTCCGTAGCTGTCGGTCGGAGCCATCATACTCAGGTTGCGTTTGATATCGTAGATAATCTGTTCTTCGAAAACCGATTTGATGATCACAGCACCGGCACCGGCTTCTTCAATCTTCTGCAAATTGTTGATATCGTTGGTCAGTCCGCAGCTGCCGACAACAATCGGACTGTCAATTTCCAATCCTAAATATTTTGTTTTTGTCTCCATAAACATCTTTATTTATAAGTTTTGCAAAATTATGAATTTTTTGCGAAAAAAATATTTTTTTAACAAACATTTTTTTTGCGGACGCACAATACATTATAAAACAACAAAATAAGCCTTCGCTTTTTTTTGCGAATAACAAAAAACGACCCGTAAAAGAAAAATAATTTCTCGGTAATGAAAAAATTTGACTATTTTTGCAAACTCAAATTTGGATAAAAAAAAGAAAAAATCATAGATAAAATGGAAAAAAACGTCGAAGAAAAAAACACTGAAAAAATCAGCTTTATTTCTAAAAGTGAGCAGTTTATCGAGAACAACCAGAAACTCATCATTGGTGTTATCGCTGCCATTCTGGTCGTAGTTCTTGCCATTTTCGGCATCAACAAATTCGTCAGCCAGCCCCGTCAGCAGAAAGCCAACGAGGCCATTTTCGCCGCCGAGCAATATTTTGCTCAGGGCAACTTCAACGCCGCCCTCTATGGCGACAGCACCAGCAACGACAAATACAGCGTCGGACTGCTGCAAGTCATTGACAAATACGGCTCTACCAAAGCCGGCAAGCGTGCCAAATACGAAGCAGGCATCTGCTATCTGCGCCTGGGCCAATATGCCGACGCGCTCAAATATCTTGACAAATACAACGGCAAAGACCAGCTGACTCCCGTCTTCAACGAAATGATGAAAGGCGACGCCGAAGTCGAGCAGGGCAATACCGCCGCAGCCATCAAGCACTACGAGAAGGCCGCCAATATGGACGACAACCCCATCTCCGCCCCCTTCGCCCTCTTCAAAGCAGGTATCTGCTATATGATGAGCGACAACAACGCCAAGGCCGTCGAGTGCTTCAAGAAGGTCAAGAGCGACTATCCCGAATCGTCTCTCTTCGCCGAAATGGACGGTTTCATCGCCTATGCCGAAGCAAAATAACTGTCCCGAACGACAGTTGTGACTCTGCGACGGCAGTCCTACTTAATTTCAGAACAAAACAAAAAGACTCATAGAGCCTCGCAACAAGCGAGGCTCTTTTTTTAATCCCAAAAAGTCTATGAAGCGGACAATCATATTGTTATCATTAACTTTCTTTCTCTGTTCAATCCAAGCGCAGCAGTTTCCGTTCCAGGACACCTCGCTGTCTGTCGAACAGCGCGTCGACGACCTAATCGGACGGCTTACGCTCGAAGAGAAACTGGGCTTCCTCGAGCACCAGAACCCAGCCGTCGAACGGCTCGGCATCAAGCCCTACAGCTGGTGGAACGAGGCCTTGCACGGCATCGCCCGCAACGGTGTCGCCACAGTCTACCCGATGCCCATAGCCCTGGCAGCAACCTTCTATCCCGAATTGGTCAACGAAGTCTACGCCTGCATCGCCGACGAGGGCGTGCGCAAGCACCGCCAGTCACAAGCCGAAGGCCAGTATGGCGACAACACAGGCATCACCTTCTTCACGCCCAACATCAACATCTTCCGCGACCCGCGCTGGGGCCGCGGGATGGAGACCTTCGGCGAAGACCCCTTCCTGACAGCCCAGATGGGCCTGGCCGCCGTGCGCGGCCTGCACGGGCTAATTTAAACGGACAACGTTCAACGTTGACGGGAGAAGGATGGTGACGCGGCCGCCGGCTCTCCGTTCTCCGTTCTCCGTTCTCCGTTTCTCAAGTCCGCCGCCTGCCTCAAGCATCTGGCAGTCCATAGCGGCCCCGAAGGGCTGCGCCACCAGTTCGACGCACGCATCACAAACCGCGACCTATGGACCACCTATCTGCCTGCTTTCGAATACATAATAAAGCACAGCGACGTGCAGCAGGTGATGTGTGGCTACAACCGGCTGAACGGCGAGCCCTGCTGCACCAACCACCACTTGCTGGTCGACATACTGCGCAACCGCTGGCACTACGACGGCATCCTCGTCACCGACTGCTGGGCCCTCAACGACTGCTGGGAACCCGACACCGTCATTCCGCGCCACCGCACCCACGCCACAGCAGCACAAGCCGCCGCAGCCGCCTTCGGCTCGGAAGTGGACCTCGAGTGCGGCTCAGGGCTGGCGGCGCTGCACACGGCCGTCGACAGCGGCTACATCAGCGAGGCCAAAATCGAAGAGCACCTGCGCCGCATCCTGCGCACCCGTTTCCGCATCCGTCCCGAATGGTTTTCGGAACACAACCACGGGCACAAAAGCCTCTATTCCGACCCCGCAAGGGTTGCAAGCAACACCTTGGTGATGCTCAAGAACAACGGCATCCTGCCCCTCAAGGACCCCCGAATGATGAAGCAAATAGCCGTCATCGGCCCCAATGCCGCCGACTCGGCAATGGCCCTCGGCAACTACAACGGCACGCCACCCTATCAGAAAACCATTCTCAAAGCCTTTGAGGAAGATATCCGTCACGATATGTTTTATTCCTCGACCTACGGCGCTATATTCGCATCGGTCTATTTCGACACCGCCTGCCACCTGGCCGATAACGGCTACAAGCCCGGCCGCAAGTTCTGGAAACAGATTGCGAAGAGCGACGTCGTCGTCTTTTGCGGCGGCCTCTCCCCCGCCCTTGAGGGCGAAGAGCTGCAGGTCGATATGCCCGGCTTCTACCGCGGCGACCGCACCGCCATCGAGCTGCCCGCACCGCAGCGCAACCTCATCAAGCAGATCAAGCGCCGCACCGGAAAACCAATCGTGCTCATTCTCTGCACCGGCAGCGCCATAGGCCTTGAAGAGGTGGTCGACGACGTCGACGCCATCGTCGTAGCCTGGTACGGCGGCCAGGATATGGGCACGGCCGTCGTCAACGCCCTGAATGGCTTCACTGACGGCTTCGGACGCCTGCCCGTAACATTCTACAAATCAACCGCCCAGCTGCCCGAGTTCGAGGACTACGATATGAGCCGACGCACATATAGATATATGGAAGAGGAGCCGCTGTTCCCCTTCGGCTTCGGCCTCAGCTACGACCACTTCCACTACGACAGCATCCAGTTCGACCGCCCGACGCTGACCGTCAGCGGCACCCTCGTCCTCGACAGCGTCGACGGCTTCCGCCATTCGCAACGCGAAGTAATTCAGGTCTATCTTGAAGGCGACGGCATCACCGCACCGCGCCGCCAACTCGTGGCCGTCCAGAATGCAACCCTCGAGCTGATAACCCCCGGCCGCAACCGCTGCCGCTTCTCCATCCCGATCGCCCCCTTCTGGCTGCGCCGCTACAACGAGGCTACCGGCCAGATGGAGCTGCCACCCGCCGGCACGCCGATGCGGCTAAGCATCCCGAACGGCGCCACGGTCGATTTCGTCTGGTAATCACCCACATCGCAGCGACGCCCAAAGGCAGCCGTCCCCAAAAAGAGACAATCATTATTCATTATAACAATATTACCGAATCATCCGCGTTACTGGAAGTATGAAAACTGAGCACCTAACGATAACGCCTATGCGTCGCAGCGACATCGGCGAATGCGCTGAACTGTCGGTGCAGGCCTTCGCCGACTATGAGTATTTCACCCACTTCTATGCCGACCGCGAGGCACGGCTGGACTTTATGCGGGCAATGATCCGCAGCGAATACCGCACCACGCGCCGCCGCGCGCACTTCCTCGTTGGCTGCAGCGAAGGCAAGGCAGTGGCCGTTGCCGACCTTTTTGCGCCCGACTGGAAGAAGCCCTCCGACCTGCAGTACCTGCTGCACGGCTGGGGCCGGGTGCTGCGCCTGCCACAGCAGGACGTCGTCAAGGAGTGGCTGGCGATGGACGAGCGTGCTGGCCGCTACTGCCATTCGCTGCTGGGCGGCACCACGTGGTACCTCAGTTCGCTCACCGTCAGCCCCGACCAGCAAGGCAAGGGCTTCGGCCGCGAGATGCTGATGGACTGCGTCGTTCCCTACGTGAAGGCCCACGGCGGCACGCGCCTCTGTTTCTTCACCAACAGCGAGAGCAACCTGCACTTCTACCAGCATTTAGGTTTCGAAGAGACAGACTATCAAGAACTTGACTGTCGCGGCCACCGTATGGGCAGCTGGAGCTTCGCAATGGAATGCCGATAAAAGCGCACCCATTCCGCAAGCCGTAACCGGCCCGACAAAGCAAAGAGAATCAATCAATTCACACAATGAAACATACCGTACAAACCATCCTCGTCTCGGCCCTGCTGCTCGTCACCCTCGGCAGTTGCAGCAGCCGTCAGCAGAACGACGAACAAAAAGAGACAGCAACAATGAACACCGAACTCAAACCCTTCGACGTGCAAAAGGATTTTGCCGACAACGGCTTCACGTTTTTCACCAAAAACCTGATACTCTGCTGCGGCGACAACACCGAGAGCAACGCTATGACCATCGGCTGGGGCGGCATAGGCAACTATCTGGGCCACGAGCGCCCGGCGGTGACAGTCTATGTGGCGCCGGCTCGCTACACCTACGAGTTTATGGAGCGCCACCCGCGCTTCACCATTATGGAGTTCGACGACCCCAACATCTGGCAGTTTCTGGGCAAACGCAGCGGCCGCGAATTCAACGACACTGCGTCGGCCGATGCCAAAGCCGACGCACTGGGCCTGCACGTGGCCTACACCGAAAACGGAACCCCCTACTATGAAGAGGCCAGCCTCGTCATCGAGTGCGAAACGATGACCGCCTGGCACCAGACCGAGAAGGACTTCCGCAGCGACACCCCGCGCCAGTGGTACGACGGCTTCGAGGCCGGCATCCACACCGTCTACATCGGCGAAGTGCTCGGCGCCTGGAAGAGATAAACCAGTCACATCCTAACGCATACTCACAAATCAAATTCGATTCAAAAACAATTGGAACTCATTTTTGCACATCGCTGGCTTTATCAAAATTAGAATGATGGAAATAGGCAAACTCAACCATATGAAGACTGACACCATTATAAAGGAGACAATCGGAGAGCCTGTCGCACACAAGAACTTCGACCCTTCAAAAATTGTATTTATAGACACAGAGGTTGGTGTTGAAAGCCGCGAAGTGCAGGATTATGGAGCAGTAGACGGGAATGGTTCAGTATTGCACACAAAGTCTAAACAAGAATTTGATACTTTTATATCAACACACAATACGATATGCGGGCATAACATTATCAATCACGACCTGAAATACATCCAACTGGAAAGACAGTACACGATAATTGACACCCTGCCGATGTCGCCGCTATTGTTTCCGCGCAAGCCATATCACCGGCTAGTGAAAGACGACAAATTGTTGGTGGATGAACTGAACAATCCCGTCAATGATGCGAAAAAAGCCCGAGACCTTTTCTATGACGAATTAGAAGCTTGGCAAGCATTGCCTGCAAGACGACAGAAGATTTATCGAGGCCTTTTATCCGAAAGCAATGAATTTCGTGGATTTTTTGAATACGTGCAAAAAACATCCGATTCATCAAATAATCCCAATTTAGTACAACTTATACAAGAAGAATTCACTGGAAAGATATGCACCAGCACCAAAATCGAGGCTGTGGTAAAACACTACCCTGTCGAGTTAGCGTATGCGCTTGCGGTAATCGGTGCTGACGACCTACTATCACTCACTCCCGCTTGGGTTTTGCACAACTACCCCAAAGTGAATAACGTGATGACTTTTCTGTGCAATACGCCGTGCGGCGAATGCGAATACTGCAAACGCAGGTTGGATTCTCATATCGGCCTGAAAGAGTTCTTTGACTACGACAAATTCCGATTGTTCGATGGCGTACCGATGCAACAGCGTGCCGTCGAAGCCGCAATCCGAGGCGAGTCAATACTCACCATCTTTCCGACAGGTGGTGGCAAGAGTCTGACTTTTCAATTGCCGGCATTGATGGCAGGAAGAAACATCCACGGACTGACAGTGGTAATTTCGCCATTACAGAGTCTGATGAAGGATCAGGTGGACAATCTGGCAGAGCGAGGCATCAGCGACGCCGTGACAATCAACGGTCTGCTTGACCCCATAGAGCGTGCTGCCGCAATCGAACAGGTGGCTGAAGGTACAGCCAATCTGCTCTATATAGCTCCTGAAATGCTCCGCTCTAAAACCATCGAGCGATTGTTGCTTAGCCGCAATGTTGTTAGATTTGTTATCGACGAAGCTCATTGTTTTTCGGCCTGGGGACAGGACTTCCGAACAGATTATCTCTACATAGGCGATTTCATTCGCGAACTTCAAGAAAAAAAACATCAGACAAAACCAATTGCCGTCAGCTGCTTCACGGCCACAGCCAAACAAAAGGTCGTAACAGACATCTGCGACTATTTCAAGCAGAAACTTGGCATTAAATTGGAAGTGTTTGCCTCAAATGCCGAGCGCCAGAATCTTAGATATTCTGTACTACACGCCGAAACTGCCGAAGAAAAGTACAACCTGTTGCGCAATCTTATTTTAGGGCATCTGTGTCCTACCATCATCTATGTTGCCCGGACAAAACGCACCCGCGAGTTGGCCGAACGATTGCAACGCGACGGTATTCAGGCCTTGCCTTTCAATGGCAAAATGGAAGCAGCAGAGAAGGTAGCGAACCAGAATGCTTTTATGAGCGGACAAACACAGGTGATTGTGGCTACTTCAGCATTTGGAATGGGCGTGGACAAGAAAGACGTAGGCCTTGTAGTGCACTATGACATTAGCGACTCGCTAGAAAACTATGTACAGGAAGCAGGTCGCGCCGGGCGCGACCCTCAGATGGAAGCCGACTGCTACGTTCTTTTCGACGACAGCGATCTTGACAAACACTTCATCCTACTGAACCAGACAAAACTTTCGATAAGCGAAATCCAACAGGTCTGGAAAGCTATCAAAGGCCTCACAGCGAAACGCGAAAAGATAAGTTGTTCGCCATTAGAGATAGCCCGACAAGCAGGATGGAACGACGATGACGGCGTAGATATAGAGACTCGTGTACGAAGTGCCATTACTGCTTTGGAACAAGCAGGATTCGTAAGTCGCGGGAGCAATGCCCCTAGTATATTCGCCACAGGCATCAGTGTACACACAATGGACGAGGCACGCCAGCGATTGAACGCCTCAACACTTTTCGACGACATCACACGCGAAGAGGCTGTCCGCATCATCCGGTCGCTAATCAGCAGTCGGGCCACGGCTGACGGTCGAGGTTCCGAAGCAGAGAGTCGCATCGACTATCTGGCTGACATTCTTGGTATGAAAAAGGAGGCTGTAGTGCGCAACATCAACCTGATGCGTCAAGAAGGAATACTGGCCGACACAAAGGATATGCAAGCTTTTATTGACAGAGCAAACGTTACGCGGATTTTGGAAGAAATGTTTCGTCTGGAAAAATATTTGCTAGAGCATATTTCGACAGAAACAACCACCCTAAACTACAAGCAGTTCAATACCGAGGCACAGTCTGCCGGAAACTCTCATTGTACGGTAAAAACACTGCGTATGCTTTTTCACTTCCTGCTCATCAAAGGATATTTGCGCAAAGATGAGCATACCTCCAGCGGAAGTGTCAGCCTCAGGCTGGAAGTTGATCACGAAACGACAATGAAGCGTTTCAGCCGACGAATGGAGCTGTGCCGATACATAGCCAAAGAACTCACCAACTCGGCAGAGGACAAGATGATTACTTTCTCGATGATTGAACTGCTCAAAAAATATAATGCAGCGATTCAGACCTCTTTTTGGGACTCAAGCAAGAAAGCCTCTTTGGGTGACATCGAAGAGTCTCTTCTCTATCTCAGCAAGATAGGACTATTGAAGATAGAGGGTGGCTTTATGGTGATATACAACACAATGCAGCTACAGCGCAAAGTAGAGCGCACACGTCATTACGGTAAAGAACAATACCGGCTGCTGGACGAATTCTACAAACAGCGCATCCAACAGATTCACATTGTTGGAGAATACGCCAATCTTATGGTACGTGATTACGATGCCGCTATGCAGTTCGTCAGCGACTACTTCCTTATGGACTACCGAGCTTTCATAAACAAGTATTTCAAAGGTGAACGGCGTGCACAGATAACCAAAAACATAACTCCTGTTAAATATAAGCAGGTTTTCGGAGCGCTTAGTCCTCGGCAACGTGAGATTATCGACGACAAACAGTCGAAATATATCGTCGTGGCCGCAGGCCCCGGCAGCGGAAAGACACGAGTGGTGGTACACAAACTGGCTTCATTGCTGGTGATGGAAGATGTGAAACACGCGCAATTACTAATGCGCACATTCTCGCGCGCGGCGGCTACGGAATTCAAAAAGCGACTTATTGAACTCGTTGGAGGAGCAGCCCATTTTGTAGACATCAAGACATTCCACTCATATAGTTTCGATTTGATTGGACGGAACGGGTCGCTAGAAGAGGTCGACAAAGTGGTGCAAAAAGCCGCCGAGATGATTGAGAATGGTGAAGTTGAGGAAAGCAAAATAACCAAGAGTGTACTGGTCATCGATGAAGCACAGGATATGAGTGCCAACGACTTTAGATTGGTTAAAGCGCTGATGCAGCAGAATGAAGATATGCGTATTATTGCTGTGGGTGATGACGACCAGAACATTTATGCTTTTCGTGGCAGCAATTCAGCATACTTACAATCATTAACCACCACATATCAAGCCACATTATACGAACTCGTCGACAACTATCGCTCTGACATTTCCATCGTCGAATACGCCAACAGGTTTGTTCGGCAGATACCCAACCGGATGAAACAAAATCCAATTGTGGCCGTAAGCCAGAAATCTGGGGTCGTTAAAGCGCCAGCAAACTTTAACATTTCAAATATCAATTCCCAAACTGGCAAGACCACAGCAGTCCTCACAGTTACCAATGAGCAAACCTTACAAGTGGCTCATTTGCTTCGGCAAGAAGGCAAGCACGTAAGGATGATACAATCTACAGACAGATTCCGTTTTGTCAACCTTGCCGAAGTCCGTTATTTTTTCAAACAGTTAGGCAAAAGTGAAGACGGCAGCATCAGTCGCGAGCAATGGGAAGAAGGCAAACGAAGAACAGAAGAGACCTACTCAACCAGCACCTGTCTCGCAGCAATGAAACGGTTTTTTGCCGACTTCGAAGCCACGCACAAAACATATTACCGCAGTGACCTGCGCGAGTTTGCGCTAGACTCCGACATCGAAGACTTTATTGCCAATGAAGACAATACTGTTTTTGTCAGCACAATCCACAAGGCCAAAGGTCGCGAGTTCGATACGGTTCATCTACTACTCGGAGATATCCGCGAAATGAACAACGATATGCTTCGCGCCATCTATGTCGGAATCACCCGTGCCAAACACAGCCTATTCATCTATAAAAGCACACAATCCCTAACAGAACAGCCTTCGATAATTCTCTCCTTGTCATTAAGCGATGTTTGGCTAGACTTTTTTCGCGACCACAAAGAACAAATTCTCAGCCTAAGAAGTGGCGATATGTTAAACTATTCCGACGGTTATCTGCTATCCCCAGAAGGAACTCGCATAGCAAGTCTTTCGAAGTTAATGCGAAAACGTATGATAGATATTGAGCAGAAAGGTTATTCTGTTTCACAAGTCGAGGTAAGTTTTATTCTCGCTTGGCGTCCTCGCGAAGAGAAACAAGAAGTTGCCGTATGTTTAGCCAATCTTGTTTTAAACAAACACACATAATGTTTTCCTTCTTTTTTTCGACAAGGCAAACAAACCAGATATTTGTAAAAAAATATATGACAATTAAACATACCAACAACTAAACATTTCTATCAAAACAAAAATATGCCCACAACAATAAACAGAATAGACCCACGCCATCTTCGCGAATACGGACGAATCTATGCGGCGGCGTTTTCGGGCGAGCCGTGGAACGACCGTTGGAACGAAGAGGACGCCGTGGTCCACGTGAAAGAGCTGCTGGAAACGCCGCAGCATTACGGCCTTGAGTGCGTGGTTGATGGCGCCGTGGCCGGTTTCCTGCTGGGAACATCGATGCTGTTCCACTACGGACGCACGTTCGAAATCAACGATGTAGCCGTCGACCCCCGCTTCCAGGGCCAAGGCATCGCCACGCAACTAATGGACAAGGCGATGGAAGACCTGAAAAAGATGGACATCGTTGGCGTTCATCTGATTACGGCCAGCGACGGCTGGCTGAAAGATTTCTACGCAAAATACGGCTTCCAGAAAGAGGAGCGCGTAATGCTTATGGGGATGGAAACATAAAGAAAGACAATTGATTATGGCTCTAATAAAATCATACAAAGGTCGTTCCCCGAAGTGGGGCAAAGACTGCTACTTCAGCGAAAACGCCACGCTGGTGGGCGACGTAACGCTGGGCGACGAATGCTCCGTCTGGTTCAACGCCGTTGTCCGCGGCGACGTGGCGCCAATCACCATCGGCGACCGCACCAACATACAGGACGGCAGCTGCGTCCACGTGACCCACGATACGGGCCCCACCCACATCGGCAGCGACGTCACCATAGGCCACAACGTCACCGTCCACGCCTGCACCATCCACGACCGCGCCCTCGTCGGAATGGGGGCCACGCTGCTGGACGGCTGCGAGGTGGGCGAAGGCGCCATCGTGGCCGCCGGCGCGCTGGTGCTGCAAGGCACCAAGATACCGCCCCTCGAGATATGGGGCGGCGTGCCCGCCCGATACCTGAAACCCGCTCAGCCCACCGACAACGCTGCGCATTACGTAGCCTATGCGCGCGAATATATGCAGTAGCTTTGGCTACGATTTCCTGCCGCCGCCGGAGGAGCATCGCCAGCCACCCTCTCCGCCCGTTCCTATATCGATCTTATATCGTTCTTATATCGTTCTTATATTTTTATATAGGAACGATATAAGAACGAT
>R22__coassemble_1572_pt1 | contig 11113 bp, 11 predicted proteins | sample R22__metabat2_high_PE_041 | metagenome-assembled genome bin R22 | reverse complement strand
TATAAGATATATATAGGATATATATAGGATATATATAGGAAATGGCGGAGCGGGTCCAGGGTTGTCGCATTCGGTTCCGTACGGCACCACACGAGTGCAGCCGTGACTTAAATGCTACAGAATCAGCTCGGCGCAGGACGTCGTCGTCTCCCACAGGCGCAGGCTGTGCAGAGCGACGCCCTCAGGGAAGCGGCCCGAGAGCAGGCCGGCAAAGTGCAGCAACAGGTTTTCGCTGGTGGGCTGGAAAGGGACAACCAGCAATTTTGTGCCCTCGGTTCCGGCAAACGGTGACCCTTCGGCGACCACGAAGGCGTGGTCGAAGGGCTCAATAACATACTGGTTGACAATACGCTTAATGTCGCCAAAATCGACAACCATACCGTTTTTGGCACTGCCTGCGTCCTGCGTGGGCTGCCCCTCGACGGTGACCTGCAGCCGATAGTTGTGTCCGTGTATGTTGCGGCACTTGCCGTCATAGCCCGACAGCGCGTGGGCCATCTGGAACTCAAATTCTTTTGTCAGCCTAATCAGCATATACTCTGTGTTTTAGTGACAACATCAATATTATCGCGTTCGCTCAATCAGCCGAAAACCAGTCCATTAGCCGACGGCTAGTTGGCCATAAGTTTCGACTGGTTCACTTTTTCCAAGGCCATCTTCTTGGTTATCTTGATTTTTTCGCCGCGGTGCGACGGCAGTTCGAACATCAGGTCGTTCATAATGGACTCGACGATGGAGCGCAGTCCGCGCGCGCCCAGCTTGTATTCCACTGCCGTGTCGACGATGACATCGAGGGCTCCCTTGTCGAACTCCAATTCGACGTTGTCCATCTTGAACAGTTCCTGGTACTGCTTGACGAGTGCGTTCTTGGGTTCGGTCAGGATGCGGCGCAACGCATTGCGGTCCAGCGGTTCGAGGTGCGTCAGCACCGGGAAACGGCCCACCAGCTCGGGAATGAGACCGAACTTCTTGAGGTCCATCGGCAGGATGTAGCGCAGCATATTGTGGCGGTCGATTTCCTCGCGCGTCTTGGTGCCGTTGAAGCCGATGACGTTCGACTTCATACGCAGCGCGATGTCGCGTTCGATGCCGTCGAAGGCGCCGCCCGAAATGAAGAGGATGTTGCGCGTATTGACCTGAATCATCTGTTGGTCAGGATGTTTGCGTCCGCCCTGCGGCGGCACGTTGACGACGGCGCCCTCGAGCAGTTTCAGCAGAGCCTGCTGCACGCCCTCTCCCGACACGTCGCGTGTGATCGAGGGATTGTCGCTCTTGCGGGCTATCTTGTCGATTTCGTCGATGAAGACGATGCCCCTTTCGGCCGCAGCCACGTCATAATCAGCAGCTTGCAGCAGACGCACCAGCACGTTCTCCACGTCGTCGCCCACATATCCCGCCTCGGTCAGCGTCGTGGCGTCGGCAATGCAGAAAGGCACCTTCAGCATACGGGCTATAGTCCTGGCCATAAGTGTTTTGCCGGTTCCCGTCTCGCCGACAAGGATGATGTTCGACTTCTCGATTTCCACATCGTTCTTGCTGTCGGTTTTTTCATAGTAGCGCAGACGCTTGTAGTGGTTGTACACTGCCACGGCAAGGACTTTCTTTGCGTCGTCTTGACCAATAACATATTGGTCCATAAGGGTTTTTATTTCTTCTGGAGTAGGTATTTCCGATTCCTTGATTTCGTATTTGGAGCTATGGGAATGGGTCTGTTCTTTGACTATGAGGCTGGCTTGCGTAACGCAGTCGGAACAGATGAATCCGTCAAGGCCTGTCAGCAACATCGAACACTGCGATGCCGGACGGCCGCAAAACGAGCAATGATCTTCGTGTGATTTATTATTTGCCATATATTAGTTATTTTCAGTCTTTTGTGATTATCGTTAAATAGGTTTTGTCCTTTCCTGGTCTTGGCGCAGGAAGATGAAGAGGAGTATGGTGAACGCCATCAGCGACGAACCGCCGTAGCTGAAAAACGGCAGCGGGATGCCGATGACCGGCAAAAGGCCCAGCACCATACCTATGTTGATGAGTATGTGTACGAAAAGGATGCTGGCCACCGAATAGCCGTAGAAACGCGAGAACTTGGAATACTGGCGCTCGGCCAGCCGCACAAGCCTGAAAAGCAGCCCCAAATAGAGCAGAATCAGGATTGTAGAGCCGACAAAGCCCCACTCCTCGCCGACGGTACAGAAGATGAAATCGGTCTCCTGTTCGGGGACGAAATCGGCCTTGGTGATGGTGCCGTTCAGGAAGCCCTTGCCCAAGAAACCGCCAGAGCCGATGGCGATTTTCGACTGGTTGACATTGTAGCCGGTATTGCTGTTGTCGTCCGTCTTGCCAAGCAGCACGTAGATGCGGTCGCGCTGGTGGGGCTGCAACACTTTGTCGAAGGCAAAATCGACCGACATAGTGAACAGCGAACAGCCCAGGAATATTGCCGCAACCCAGACATAATGCCTGCGGGTGCGCTTGTTGAGCCACACAAACAGATAGAACAGGGCGACGGCGGCCAGAACACCTATGATTATGAACTTGTTGACGAGCAGTGCCAAAACAAAAAGAACTATGGCTACGAAGCCGAAAATGATGATTTGCGGAGACATCCCCTCGCGGTACATCGGAAGCAGGAAGCTGGCAAAAACCAGCGCCGAGCCCGTGTCGTGCTGGAGAATGATGATGGCTGCCGGCACCAGGACTATCGTCCAGGCTATCAGTTTGGTACGCAGCTGGCGGTAGTCGATGTCCAGCGAACTCATAAACTTGGCCAACGCCAGCGCAGTGGCGAATTTGGCAAACTCGGCCGGCTGGAACTTGAACGGGCCAAAGTCGATCCAAGACTGGCCTCCTTTGGTCACCGCGCCCACAAACAGCACCACGACAAGCAAACCAATGACAATCAGGTATATCAGATAGGCCGTCGACGAAAAGATGTGTGGATCGATTAGCGATATCACCAATGCCAGCAGCAGCGATATGCCTATCCATATCAGCTGTTTGCCGTGGCGCGTCGAGAAATCGAACACCGCGGCGTGCGACTCGTCGTAGCAGGCGGCATAGATGTTCAGCCATCCGAAGACAAGGATGACAAAATAAAGCAGCAGCGTAACCCAGTCTATCTTGTTTTCCATCATTTCTTCTTCTTTTTTACGGTTCGTGTCAGAGGCAGCTTCTGGCAAGGCGCCGCCTCGCGATACATACGTTCCACATCCTTGCGCGTGACTTCGCCGCGAATATACTTCTCGATGACGAGGCTGGCAATCGGCGCAGCCCAGTATCCGCCACCGCCCCGGGCATTCTCGACATAGACGGCCACAGCGATCTTGGGGTTTTCCTTTGGCGCAAAGGCGATGAAAACCGAATGGTCGTCGCCGATGTTCTGCGCCGTACCCGTCTTGCCGCAGACGTCGATGTCGGGGATATTGGCACGGTGGGCCGTACCTCCGGCGCCGTGGACGACGTCGTACATACCGTTGGCGGCAATTTCGAAATAGGCCGGATTGATGCCCGTTTCGTGGCGTTCGTAGAACTCCTCGTTGCGCGTCGAATCGGGGCCGTAGTAGCGCACCAGGTGTGGCGTGATGTAGTATCCGCGGTTGGCCACTATGCAGGCCAGGTTGGCCATCTGGATGGGCACCACCTCCACTTCGCCCTGTCCAATGCTGTTGGAATATATCGTCGAAAAGGCCCAGCGGCCCTCGCCGTATCGGCGATTGTAGAACGCCGTGTCAGGGATGCGGCCGCTTTTGACGTTCGGCAAGTCTATTCCCAGCCTCTGTCCAAAACCGAAACGATGCATATAGTTGTCCCACACCGTAAGGCCATAGGGGCTGTCCTTGTAAATATTCTTGTACTTGCCCTGCTGGATTATACGGCGGTAAGTGTAGTAGAAATACGGGTTGCACGACATCTTGATGGCCTCCTGCACCGAGCGTGCGCTGGGGTGGTTGTGGCAGCCCACGAGCGACTTGTCGCACGGGAATCCCTGACCGGGGGCTATCACACCCAGGTTCAAGGCCGTCATAGCCTGCGCCACCTTGAAAATGGATCCCGGCGGGTACTGCGCCTGAAGGGCACGGTTGAAGAGCGGTTTGCTTATGTCATTCAACAACTTAAGGTAGTTTTCGCCACGCACACGCCCCACCAGCAGGTTGGGGTCGTAGCAGGGCGCCGAAACAAGAGTCAGCACCTCGCCGGTCGACGGTTCTATAGCGACCACGCAACCGCGCTTGTTGGCCATCAGCCCCTCGGCATACTCTTGCAGCGTCGCATCAATCGTAGTGTAGAGATTACCCCCCTCTACAGCCACCGTGTCGTTTGCACCGTTCATATAGGGTCCGATCTCGCGGTTATGGACATCGACGTGCATTATGCGCTTTCCCTTGATACCGCGCAAGATGCCTTCGTACGACTGCTCCAAGCCGCTTTTGCCGATATAGTCGCCCTGTTTGTAGTACGAATCCTCCTTTATCTCATTGTCGTTCACTTCGCCCACATATCCAAGCACGTGAGCGGCAATGGGTTTGTCGTACACCCTCAGCGTGCGCTGAAGCACGTAGAATCCGTGGAATTTGTACAGATGGCTCTGCCAGGCACCATATTCTTCTTTCGATATCTGCTTCATAAAAGGCGATGCCGAATAGGTCGAATACTTGCTCGCCTTGCGCATACGGGCCTCGAAATCGTCGCGCGAAATTCCCACGACACGACAAAACAGATTGGTGTCCAGTTTCTTAACCATCTTTGGAATAACCATCAAGTCGTACACTGCCTCGTTGTACACCAGCAGTTCGCCATTGCGGTCGTAAATCAAGCCACGGGCAGGATATTGCGTAATGGGACGCAGCGCCTGACGGTCGGCCTGGCGGCGGTACTCCCCGTCGAAAACCTGCATAAACGCCAGCCTGACGATGAAAATCACCGCCACGACGAGAAATATTATGCGGATAACCGCGCTACGTTCTTGAAACTGGTTACTCATATCAAATTATGCAAATTAAGAACAACATACACCTCGTGCAATAAAGTTCAGACATAGAAATCAGCACTTTACACAAAGTGTACACATTCTAAACGCTGTGCAAATTTACGAAAAAAAAACTATAGGACAGGACCTATCCGTGCATTTATTATATATGATTATATATCAATGGTTTTGCGGTAGTGGCAGTTGGGCACCTGGCTGCAGTCGCCGTGCCAGTTGTGCATTCCGCCGCCCAGGCAGCGACCAAAGACCTTGCAGTCGCGGCACTGACCGCGACGCGCCCAGTCGCGCTGGCGGAAGGGTTCAAAGCGGTTCTGCCACACTTCGAAGAAGTTGTCCTTGTAGATGTTGCCCTGCCCGAAGGCCTCGCGGTCGATGTTGGGGCAGGCGCTGATGGTGCCGTCGATGAGTACCGAGGCGATGTTGATGCCAGCGTGGCAGAAATAGGGGTTCTGGCGCACCTCACACTCGTAGCGGCCCAGGTAGCCCTCGCAGCTGAAGGTGACGTTCATCGGCGGGTTTTTCTGCTGACGCTTTTGTTTGATAAACTCCATCAGCTCAACGAACTGCGCATTGGTGAGGTGCAGCTCGGGATGGTCGTTGGCGCGGCCGATGGGGATGATGGTGAAGATGCGCCACTGTGGCACACCGAGGCTGGCCAGCAGGTCGTGAATCTCCTGCAAATGAGACAGATTGCGCTGGTTAACGCAGGTGACGACGTCAAAGTTGAGCCTGCGTTCGGCAGCGGCAATGGCGATGGCCTGGCGCGTGCGGACGAAACTGCCCTCGCGGCCGCGCATCCAGTCGTGGTCGGCCTCGAGACCGTCGAGGCTGATGGTCAGCGCACCCAGGCCGGCGGCCATAAGGCGCTGGTGCATAGCCTGGTCGTAGAGCCATCCGTTGCTGACGATGCTCCACCCCATTCCGCGTCCGCGCAGGGCACGCCCTATTTCGGGCAGGTCGGGCCGCAGCAGGGGTTCGCCGCCGGTCAGGACGACGGTGAAGCGCGGCACGACGGCGCTTTGCGGAATCGTGTCGAGAGCGCGGATGAAGTCGGCCAGCGGCATATCGGCCTCGCCCGACGAGGCGGTGCAGTCGCTGCCGCAGTGGCGGCAATGCAGGTTGCAGCGCGTGGTGCACTCCCAGAAGAGGTAGTTGAGCTCGTGGGTCTTGGTTTCGACGTGACGGAAAAGCAGACCGAGCTGATTCTGAAGGATTTTCCTGATCATTCTGCCTTCTTGAGGAAAACCTGGACGGTGTCGTTTTCGACCGGTTCAAAAACAAGGGTATCCCCCTTGTAGATTTTGTTCTCATCTTCGAAAATCAGCCTCATTGCGCCCTCCATCTGACAAACTTGATGGTGCAGGAATCCTGCACTGTCCGACGAGCCCCAGCTATTCATATAGTTAATAGGGCCTTCCGCCTCGTAGTTGGCAAAGACGCGGATGCCCGGAATGGGGCTGTTGTCGTCGGCCGACAGCACGCGGACGTCGAAATCAACGCAATTGACTTCCTCTTCCCATTCACCTGTGCCATAGCAGGCCTGGAAGACAAACATCGCCGCCGTCAGCGATATGCCTCCAAAGATTTTTCTTATTAGCTTCATCGTGTTTGATTTTAGACTATTATATTGATTTCATTCTGGATTTCAACCTTTTAAATCATCATTACACCATCAAATCGCGGCCTAACGATGTTGCAAATATACAAAAAAATTCCATTCGCACACATAGATATGAAAAAAAATTCATATTTTTGCACGGTAATATGCGCCGGTCGAAGTGCGCATTCTTTTACTTATAAAAAAATGAATATGAATAAAATAAAGATTCTTTTCCTATTGGCTGCCGTTGCCGTTTCCTTCGGCGCTAAGGCTCAATTTCGTCAAGACCGCTCGGATTATGAAGCTATGTTCAAGGCCGGACTGGGCTATATGCCTTTTGTTTCGAACATCGGGGACGAAGGCCCAAACGGCTACTACATCAGCGACCTGCAGCACGCCGCAGGGGCCTACTTTGCCGGTGGCGTCAATATCAAGCAGGACTTCTTTGTCGGCTTGGGTTTGGCCTACAACTATGTGGCTGTGCCCAAGGATGTTATCGGTGGCAACCTGAACGGGTGGCACTGTCCGGCGGCATTTGTCGATTTCGACTACCGGCCCCTCGACGTCGAGTGGTCGCCGATGGTCGGCGCCAAGGCCGGCGCCAGCTACCTGATGGCCGACTCGCCCTATGGCAACACGCTGACGCCCTACGTCGAGCTGTCGGCAGGCCTCAATTGGTTTTTCCGCTACGAATACCGCAATATGGAGCGCAACTACCTGAGCCTCTTTGCCGAAGTGGCTTTCGCCTACACACAGCAGTCCACCTTTGTCCCCATCCGCGTCGGTGTGCGCTTCTAAACTAACTGATACTATGGACTCTACACGCCAAAACAAAATTTCACGACTCATACAGCAGGACCTGGGCGACATACTGCTGAAGGAGATGAAGCCGCGCATCGGCAACTCGCTGGTCACCGTCACCAAGGTGCGCGTCACCAGCGACCTCTCCATCGCTCGCGCCTACATCAGCATCTTCCCCGTGGGCACGATGCCCGAAACCGCCGGCGACGTGGCCGGACAGAAGGCCACGACGCAGATGGTCATCGACGCCATACTGACCAACGCCGCCGACATCCGTCGCCGCCTGGGCCAGCGCGAAGGCAAGCAACTGCGAATCATCCCCAACCTGGAGTTCTATCTCGACGACTCGCTCGACTATATTGAGAACATCGAAAAGCTGCTGAAGAATTGAGGCTCACCACCTTCATAGCACGCCGCTACCTTTTTTCGAGGAAGGAAAAGACCATCGTCAACCTCATATCCTGGATTTCGCTGGTCGGCATCACTGTAAGCACGCTGGCGCTCATCGTCGTGATGTCGGTCTATAACGGCATTGGACTGCTGACGCAGTCGCTTTTCAATGTCTTCGACCCCGAAATACTCGTCACCCCCACCGAGGGCAAGACGTTCCGCACGTCGGACATACGCTACGACGACCTTGTCGCCACCGACGGCATAGCCCACGTGTCGCAGATGGTCGAAGAGAACGCCTGGCTGACGCTGCGCCAGGCTGAAGCCATCGTGCAGCTGCGCGGCGTCGACGAAAGCTACGGCCGAGCCTGCGGACTCGACACCCTCATTGCCGAAGGCGAATACCTTTTAAAAGCGGAAAGCGGAGAGCGGAAAGCGGAAAGCGACGATTGGGGAGTGGAGAGCGAAGGTTTTGATTTTGAGCCCGAACCGCAGCTGGACTTCCTGCTGCTGGGTTGGAACATAATGATACGTATGGGCGTCAACTCGATGACCAACACACCGCTGGCGGTCCACATACCCAAGCGCGGCACGGCGTCGATAGGGTTCTCGATGGACGAGGCCTTCAACAACGGCTACGCCTACCCGGCCGGCGCCTTCCGCATTCAGGAGGAAATCGATGACCTCTATGTCGTCGCCGACATCGACTTTGTGCGCCGCCTGATGTCCTACGCCCCCGACGAGGTTACGGCTCTGGCCATCACCCTCGACGACCCCGCCAAGCTGGGCAGCGCCAAACGGCAGCTGCAGTCGCTGCTGGGCGACGGCTTTTCGGTAAAGGACCGCTTCGAGCAGAAACCGCTCTACTACAAGATTTTCCGTTCCGAGCGGCTCGGCGTGTTCCTCATCCTGTCGCTCATCGTGCTCATTTCGACCTTGAACCTCATCGCCTCGCTGTCGCTACTCATCATCAACAAGCGCAAGGACATCGCCACGATGCGCGCCTTGGGTATGGACCGCCAGCAGATACGCCGCGTCTTCTTCACCGAAGGTTTGCTGATTGCGCTTGTGGGCGTCGTCGCCGGCCTGGTGCTGGGACTCGTCGTTTGCCTGCTGCAGCAGCACTTCGGCATCGTCAAGCTGGGCGCCAACGCCATCGTCGACGCCTTCCCCGTGGCAATGCGGCTGGTGGATTTTATTGCCACCTTCCTCGTCGTAACGCTGCTTTCCACCCTCGTCGTGGCCTTCACCGTCCGCAGGGCGAAAATCTAAAACAATTAATATTATGGCATACAATAAGTTAAATGAAGTCAAGGGAAATTAAGGGACAATTGTACCCAGCAAGTGCATTTGTCCCTTAACTCCCCCTTTAACTTCCCTTAATCTCAATTTATTATGAATCAAGAAAAACACATCTGCAATGAACTGAAAGAGATACGCCGCAGCATAGCCCAAGAGAACGGCATCGCATTGGATATCCCCGAATGCCACTACGACGGCCCGTGCGACGGCACCTGCCCACGCTGCGAAGCCGAGCTGCAACACCTGGAACAGGAGCTCACCATTCGCGCCGCTATGGGCAAAGCAGCCGTGGTGGCGGGTCTTGCACTGGGCCTTACGGCCGGGACGCTGACCGCCACGGCGCAGGAGACCCTGCCCACCAGAAGCGACGGCAACAATGGCACCGAGCTGAAACAGTCGGACACCTGCATATTCCGGGGCTGCATTGTGGAAGAAAAAACAGGCGAACCGCTTATTTCCGCCAACGTCATCATCAAAAACGGGAGAAAAGTTGTCGGCGGTGCCCGAACCGACTTGGACGGTAATTTCACAGTCCGCGTACCCAAGGGCAAATACGACGTTGTGATAAGCGGACTCGGCTACAAAAAAGAGACATTCCAGTTCGACCTGACCAGCGACGAGGTCAGCGTCAAGACCATCACCATCCAAGAAAGCAGCAAAACGCCAATGATGATGGGCATAGTGATAGTTTCAAAGAGCGCCCCATTGATCGAAATGGGCTCCCCCGAAAGCGGCGAACGCATCGACACCGACCGCATCAAGCACTTCCCAAACTAAGCCTACCCGTTCTCGAGGCATCCATTAGACATATCAAACGCCAGATCCTTCACCAGCATTTCCGGCCACGTCCATATGGAGGCGGCCGCATCCTGCGGCCTTGTAAAAGAAATTTCCAAGATTACCCTAGATTTCCAATATTTGCCAAAGCCGTCATAACAAACGATTTCCAAGATCTCCAAGATTTCGCTCGCCCGCGAGCGGGAGGTCACCCCGTGCCTCATCATCCAAACAGTGCAGCTGCCCGCCGTCGTCGATATAGAAGCACCTGATGCAGTCGACACAGGTCGTGTTTCCGACCGTTAATGGGACTCCACGGCTACCATCGTTGGCGTTCCATTGCGCAGTATGGCCTACGATTTGCCAAAAGTCACTGCTTACATTTTTAAATTCCCTGATTCCGGCCCATACCATCGACCCCGCAATGTCGTTTCCTCCGCGGCTGTAGCCCACCATAGACAAGGCCTCCATAAAATCGGTACGTTCTTCTTCCAGCAACGACTCGTGGAACAGCTCTTCCACCCTCATCGCCAACGCCTTGCCGTCAGTCACGTCGACATCATAAAACAAATCGCAGTTTTTGACCCACAAAGGATGTATCCCTGCGTGAGAGAACAGCAGCTGCCGGCCACCCACCTCCAGGTACAAGCACATCGAGAACAGGCTGTTATCTTCGTTAAAGACTTCGGCGATGTCATAACCCCACTCGAGGCTGAAACGGTCAGCAAAAACAGTCCACAATCCCCAATAGGTCCCGAAATACGATAGGTCGTGGTTGCCCAGCAGCAGCGTGACGCGGTCGCGGTTGGCGCGCGCAAACGCCACCACATCCTTCAGGTTGTCGACCGTCTCCTGGTTGCTGATGCCATCGAACGGGAACGGATCCACATAGTCGCCGAGGAAGATGCATGGCACCCCCGCCTCGACGTACGGGATAGCCTCTTTCCAGAACGTCCGACCGTGCAGGTCGGGAATAACAATCATTTTCATTTTCGGTTTCATCAAAACGTCGTTTTATATAGATAACCGGAATTTGACTGTTTTTTCCGGAAAAAAATATCTCACAAATTCAACTGACCATTTGATTCGTCAAATTTTTCTTCCATTCCGACGAATACACAGTTTTATTTCTTGCAAAATGTCGGAAATCCACAAATCCGGCAATCTTCTTTGCTGACCAGTTTTCGGTCGAAAGAATACATCAGCTACCAATATAATAATTCCTTTTTTTAAACTTACAATACAAATAATAAGAG
>R22__coassemble_1565_pt1 | contig 11148 bp, 9 predicted proteins | sample R22__metabat2_high_PE_041 | metagenome-assembled genome bin R22 | reverse complement strand
GTACATAGATGGAGCACCACCACATAGACTGGCGTGTGTTCTTACGCAGCTTACATTAAGCTTTTCGTGAGAAGACTTGCTGACACAAAGTTCAACTTTCATAATTGTTTATTTTTTATGACAGGCGTATTTAAGGAAACGCCATTTATCCTTTTTCTATCATTCTTTTTAAATTAAAAGAGTATTGAGGTAACTCCGATATCGCTTCAGATACATTTCTTCCATATAAAGGATCTTCTCCTGATAACAATTTTTTGGCAAGAGAACATCTCGCTTTAGCCATATAACAGCTACTTTCCGGTGGCTTCAGATAGTCTCCATATTGAATATATCCTTGCCCAGAACATATTGAACAGTATTCGCAATAATCATGTTTTAAGCATTCAGTATAATCTTTCAGTGTGCATTTGCGCCAATACTCCAATTCTCTGTTATTAGAAATGATTGAAATAATTGTTGCTTCTTTTACATTTCCCAAAATCATTGGAAACGTACAACAAGGCTGAAGGTTTCCTTCTGGGGTAATGCAAAATGAATGTCCTCCTGCTTTACATCCATTTTTTTCTTTTTCCTTTATTCTTTTTCCCAAATTAGGGGCATCCAAACCAACATACACGCCTAAACTTGGATCACGTAGAACTATTTCTAGTTGGTCTGGAGTGAGTCTTAATTGTCTTGCGCATATATCACCCTCGTTAGAATCTACAATATTAACCTCAAACTGCATACATGCACCAAGGTTTTTTGCAATGTCTTTTACAAGAAAGTAAGAATGAATATTCGGTTGCATTATACAACACTTCAACTCCAAGGGAACAGATAATCTTGACAACAGTCCAGCCACTTCAACCGAACGATACCACGAGCCTTTTACTCTAGTAATAGCATCATGATCCTCTGCGATTCCACTATAAATACTTATTCCAACAGCATGAGGGTACAACGATGTCAATCTATCTACGTCATGTGTAATACTATATCCATTTGTATAAATATCGAATGCAATACTTTTACTATAAACATATTCTAAAATATCCCAAATGATCGGCTTTGAGAAGGGATCGCCGCCTGTTATTATCAATTTGACAAGACCTAATTCGTACAATTCATCAATTATGCGCCGATAATCATCAATACCCATTTCTGAACGATTTTCACGGTGACTCACATCTGTAAGATTACGAATTGCCCCAGGATTATAGCAATGTACACATCGTTCGCTACATGAATAAGTCAACTCAAGTGTTGCTATAGTTATCACATTCCCTTCTTCTACTGCATCAAAATAACATTGTTCCGCATCGGGTTCGTCTGTATCAATCTCTTCTATTTGATATATCTCATTATACAAAGCTTTTCTTCTCTCGGCGCATAAAACCCTATAACAATCTATATCAATTACTTTTATTTCTTTCGATGACACAATTCCTATTTCATCCAATGAACATAGAAAAGGCTTAATTGAGTCCTCACTGATTCCTGTGCCACCGACAATACCCTGAATATCAATTTGGCCATTTCTATCTGTATTTAAAATATATTGAACAACATCAGCAGAAAATGACTCAAAAAAATGACTATACCCGGAGATAAGGTTGTAAACAATAGCCACGTGGTGTTTGGAATTATATCTGCCTACCACCCATTCTGGACGATAAAATAAAGTGCTCTCAATTATTTTAGCAATTCTTTGATCAATTGCTTTGGATATATCGTCTGATTGAACACTTTGTGTTTTTCTCAGTGCACTTGTTATTGCGAAAGACCCAATAATCCGCTGTGCAAAGTTATCACAAAACATCTCTTTATTCAACTCATCTGATGTTTCTCCTGGATATATAAGGTGACCTATTTCGTGAAGTACTAAAGCATATATTTCATCATTGCTTAATTTCAATTCTTGTATTAGCTTCTCATCATATCCAATTAAACTTTCGTTTTTTATACGTATTGTCCCTGAACAAACGAAAGGTGTGTTTTCGTCAAATTGCAAAAAAAGGGTTGGGTATTCATTTCTCGTCAAAAAGTGAATATTTAATTCAACTCCTTTTTTACTGTTAACGAATGATATCTCATTTTCTATTAATCTCTGAAATTTTGCAGCAAATCCGATGTAATCATTTAAAAAAAACATAGGTCACCTTTTTATCTATTTGCATTATTTTGACTTCTCAGCATTCCACTCATACATTGGCTGCATTTGTACCCTCCGTTATGATTGTAGAAACCTTGATGTTTACCCAAGCAGGAAGCACACACGCGGTAGCCGCAACTATCGCAAATAAACCACATCCACTGAACCGGATATTGTTTGCCACAGCAGTGGCACGGAACTGTAAGATTACCCATTTTACTTAACTTTTGATGTTATTAAATACTTCAGCAATACCATCCCATGCTTCCGAGCTACTGGCGCCAGCTTTCCTAAGCTTGCCATATACAAATAAAGCGCCTCCTACTGCTGCCATAATGCTGCCAATGGCCATAAGGATCAGACAAGTGGTGAGGTCTTCCATAAGACAGAGTGAAAGAATAAAAAAGAATCCTCCCACTATTGCCAAAACAACACCTGCTGTCTTTTTGTTATCGAAACTTTGAGTCACCTTGTCTTCCTCTTCTTTCTTTGCTTTTTCCACCTGCGTTTTTTTTGCTTCGTTTTTTTCAATCAATGTTTTTAACTTCAACTTGACATTAGGGAAAATCCCCTGTACTGTGATATTATAGATTGCACGTATAGATGCTATCAACAATTCTTCGTCATCAGCACTGCCCCGGATAATAATAGGTTCGGGAGCATCTTCTTTGAATATCCTGAACTCCAGTTTGTGAGCGTTGCAACATTTCAAGAATTGTTCCTGAGTTAGTTCGAAATAAACTAGCATTTCGTCGTCACTATCGTTCCCACTCTTTTCCGTCACCATAAGTTTTATTTTCTCACCATCGTCTACATTTATTATCATACCTTTACAAGGAGATGATACGCGCTCAGCCAAGTCTTCCAGTTGATCTTTCTCAATAACAGTCCTCAACAACACATCGGAATACCTTATAGCGAAGCTGGTACCAACAGTGGAAGTATATTGAAAGTTAATATTGGGTCCTACAACGTCGTATCTTTTACATACGGCATCTAATTCCGGGTTACCGGTTAGGTCATTTTTACAAACTATCTCAACTTTATCCTCAAATTCATCCGCATAAACTTCGAGGAGGCTTCCATATTCTGCGACAAGTTGTTTGCCATCTATCAATTTACTTACAGACCCGTCGGCTGGATTAGAAAGATTCGCAGTCCCAGTGTGATTGTTTGTATTGGATTGGGAACCATTATCTTCTTCATCAATCTCCAGCTCATCCCTATGTTCATTCACCCATTTCTGGGCGATGAAACCGGCATTGGGAAACATGGAACTGTCGATAGTGTAATTATACAACGCACGTAAATGGTCTATCAATATTTCTTGGTCTTCTTTGGTGCCATTAATAACAATGGGGGCACCTTCCTGCTTGAACACTTTGAATTCTAAATGGTGAGCCCTGCAACATTGTAGAAACTGGTCTTGGCTTGTTGCTTGATTAATCAAAAAAAACGGTTTATTACCCAAGGCATCCAGTTTTATTTTTTCCGTCCCATCGATATTGATGATTAGACCCCTAGAAGGTGCTCCTATTCTTGAGTCATAATCTGTCGCATTAAGTTCCTTAATTTTGTTCACCAAATCGGTTTCGTAATAAGCAAAAGTAAAATAATTGCCATATGCGGAGGATGTATAAAGGATGGCAATACTTGGTTTCTTTGCGTGAAGTCTTTCACTTTGACTATCCATCTCTGGATTGCCTTCCAAACTAAACCTCATGCCGACGGTCTTTTCGCCTTTAAATTCGTCCTCGGTAATGTGAAATATTTTGTTATAATCCAGCTTGGTATCTCGTATTTCTGGGGTGGATGCTGAACCGACATTTCCTTTGTTCACCTTCTCGCAAGTCTGTGTCAAGTCTTTCCCGCAACCTGGGCATCGTTTTGCATACGAGGAAATCTCTTTTCCGCAATGCGGACATGGAATAAGTGCCATAGCTATTTTGTTTTTAGTATTTTGTTTATTTCCGCATCCTCAACTGATGGAAGTACAGCCACAACCATGCCAGGATGTATGTGTTTGGCAAGCAATAAAAGGTCGTCATTGTTAAGCCTGATGCATCCTTCGCTTGCTCGTGTTCCCAAACTCTCGGGCAAATGAGTACCATGTATCCCAATGCCTTTATGCTCACCACAGTTCAGCCGGATAAACAACGGCCCATACGCACCTTCAATCTCCCCGTTACCATCTCCAAAATCGTGTTTCCAGGTTGAGGCATCTTCAATGCTGGCTACACTGAATACTCCTTCTGGGGTGCGCATATCTCCTCTTTTCTGTTTGTCTCCATAGGATTGCCCGCACGCCATAGGGACGTTCATCATTTCTACTCCTCGATAATCGTACAGAGTGAGTGTCATTGATGACTTATCTGCAATGATAAAACGAGCATTTTTTATGTCTTCGGTTTTATCTGTGTACCATTTATGTAGGCAGAAAAAGCCAACATACGGTAGCGCTATTACAACTCCGAGTGCAATATAGAGGATAATATGTCTGCGCCTATTACTCATATTCAACATCTACATAGTATCTTCCATTGTCCATACTCATTAGCTTCAGTGTTCGATCTTTCATGTATCCAGAGTAGGGAGCAGGCTGCTCTAAAAGTAGATGGAAAGACTCGTCATCATCAAATACAAAATAAAGCAACCGTCTTTCATTGCTATTTATATTTTTGATAATGACAGCTAAATCGGTATATTTGGAGTCTTTTTTGTATTTACGGGAACGATAGACATTATTGCTTGTGGCTTTTTCGTGACGGCAAAACACCTGCCAACTTTGTGTTGCATTGGGATTGATGCCGTATTCTATCATTTTATCCCTGCTAATATTGCCTTTATAATGGTTTTTCTTAAAATAGTCCAATAACGCTTTCTTGTAACGCGATTCCGACAGCATCTTGCGCGCATCATCATTGCCGAAAATGCTATTAAGCATGAAGAAGTCTGCTTTTGTTGCCATATAATCATATGCCAGATAACCTTCCACAACCTTTTCTTTTATCACCTTTCCCTTGGCGTCTCTCGGGGCATACTTTCCATAGAGATATGGCTTAAGACCTGTTTTTACAGAATCATAGACAATAATCTCTGTACCATAAGGGAATGATCCAATCTTATTGTAGTCTGCCTCGAATTCAGGAGAGGAACGCATGTTAATATTTTGTGCCATCACGTAATATCGAGGTGCTTCAGCATCGCGTTTCTCGGGTAAATATACATTGGTATGGTAAAACCAAAAACCAACACCCCCTGCCACTAACAACAAACCAATAATTAATATTATTATACCTATTGGAACTTTTCTCTTTTCTGTTTTTTGTTGAAGAGAATCAATTACAGCATCCTTCGCCAGTACAACCTGAGGGGCAACGGGTTCTTCTCCGTTGCTTTTATCAATTATCGCTTTTTCTGGAAACTGTTCTTCCTGGGACAACAGAGGTTTGTCCGAATCTGTTGCAGGCACACCTCGTTGATTATCGACGGGTGTGTCTATTTCCTGCTTCGCAAGCAATTCTTTTATTGGTGCGCCGCAATGAGGGCATTCTTCGGCGTTAGGACTAACCATTCGGCCGCATTCTGGACAAGGTATCAGTGCCATAGTATTCCATTTTTGTTTTTCATTACTCAATACAACGAAAAAGCGCGGGTCTAAACTGTCTTGCTTATCCCGTCAACTTAGGCCTTCGCATTGCCTCCCAACTGAGGATAAGCAATGTCGAAGCCCACGCTGTAAGAAAATACTATAGGAAACTATGTATATTCCATACCCATAGGCGTCGGTCATCGCGTTATCGTGCAGTTGGGGTTTGAAGTTGCGAAGTTCAAGTTGACCGCAAGAGTAACGTCTAACTCAACGTCTTTCGATTATGTCTGTCGCCCGCCCAAACTTCCGAGGAACACTAATCAGCACGCGCTGACAGTCTCCTCTCGGACTTCGACGTTTGACGATGCAAAAATACAAACAATTCTGATACTGACAAAATTTATTTTCAAAAACCGCTCTTTTTTAGCGTTCGAAAAATAGCGCTCCTGCTCGCAAGCGAGCGAGATCTTGCGGATCTTGTGGATTTTTCTTTTTTTTCTCCTGCTCGGCGTTCCGCCTCGCGAAATCTATAGATCTTATAGATTATAACGCTCGCAAAGCGAGCGAATTGCTGATAATTGCTGGTTATTGCTGTTAAAAATCGCAGGCGAGGCGCCTGCGTACCATCGGCTAGGTAATTGCTGTTTAAACTTAAAAATTATTTCTGAATAATTCCTGGCCAATTTCTGGTAATTCCTGTTTAAATCCTCCTTCTCGCGAAGCGAGCTGGGAAATTATGATTCACGGATTCGCCCAGATATTGAATTTATGAATTACACTCACAAACGAAAACCTATGAAAAAGGAAGAATCCCTTCAAATAATATTTTATTCCTTCCTGCGTTATGGTGGTATGAAACGGAAATGCTTTTTTATGAAATCTGCGGCGGTGGCGATGCTTGTTGCGACGCTAATGCTGGCCGGGTGCAGCCGCAAGGGGGTGCATATGTCCAAGCACCGCAAGAGCCGCAAGTGCAACTGCCCGACCTTTGCCGAAAACACGCAGAACAACATCGAAGCATCCTCAATCAGCTATTAACAAAGGGGGTGCAATCCGCTATGACCAAAGAGGAGCAATATAAGGAGATCCTGCGCCGCTACCTGCCCACGTCGGCCGTCGACCCGATATACAACTATATCGTCACTAACTCGGTCCGCTTCCACATCACGCGCCAGCGCACTTCGAAGCTGGGCGACTACCGTATGCCGCAGCCGCGCCACAACTACAACGAAATCAGCATCAACGGCGACCTGTCGCCACACCTGTTCCTGCTGGTGCTGCTGCACGAAATGGCCCACCTCGAAACCTTCAAGGCCTACGGCCGCACCGTCCAGCCCCACGGCCACGAATGGCAGCAGCAGTACCGCAACCTGCTGGTGCAGTACTTCAACGAGGGCCACTTCCCCACCGAAATCTACTCGCTGCTGAAAAAATACACCGCCCGCATACCGCTCAACCGCGCCGCAGGCAACGAACTGGAACGCAGGCTGAGAGAAATCGACAACCCCTCGGAGACAGACACAGTGTTGCTGCTCAAGGACTTGCCCGAAGGGGCATTGTTCCGCATCAAATCGCGCCCCGAAATACTTTTCCGCTCGGTCGAAAAACGCCGCACGCGCTACCGCTGCATCGACACCAGCACCGGCCGCGCCTACCTCGTCAGCGGCGAGGCGGAAATCAGTTTAAATTGAAAATTGATATCACTCGGGGTTATTTTTTAACCCACAGATAATATTATTCGTTCCGAACAGTAAACGGTTTTTTTGAACGCGAATTAAACGAATTAAACGAATATTTTACAACACGACGAATTTGTTTTGCAAGCAAAACTCGAATTTGAACGAAATTTTAGAGGCAGCCTTGTATATTTTGGTCGGCCTATGGCCTCAAAATCATTCAAAAATCTTATTAAAAATTTTTCAAAATAATAAAATGATAAACCTCTTTGTTGATTGATTTTTTATATGATTTTTTAATGATTTTGAGCGAAGCGACCACAAAAAAACAGAACTGAAGAAACTACTTTCCGAAGATGCTGTCTTGCAGCGCCAGCAAGGGGTTGAGGGTATAGGGGATGTAGTTGCGCATACGTGGCGACATTGTGTAGTAATATTCAAGTTTTTGGCCGACAACCTGTTGCGCTTGCGCCAGCATCGCTTTCGAGCGGACGGCGTCGCCACACATAGCGTATGCCTTCGACGCGCGGAAGAAGAGTTGCGCATCCTTCAGCAGACTCAGCGGAATCTGCCGGTAGGTGGCGTCGAGCACCTCGGCGCCCTTGCGCGGCTTGCCCTTTGCAGCCAGATTTTCGGCCACCAGCAGGGCGTTCTTCCAATATTGGCGCAAGAAACTTTCAGACGTTTCGTCGACATAGACACCGTCGAGCGGATGCCAATGCAGGACCGACGTCATCAGCCGATGTGAAGCCTGAAAGTCGACACTGTCGGCCGACGCTGTGTCGCACAGGCGATAAGCCATACCACTGAGCTGCAGGCGGTTGTCGAAAGCAACGCGGCGGTCGCTATGGGCATAGTGGCTGAAATAGACAGGGCGCTCGCCGCCGTTGTTGCCGATGATGGTCATCATACGGCCGTATGGCCCCATCGACCGCCATTCGTCGCCCGCAAGCAAGTCGCCACCTTGCCGCACAAGCTGTCTGCCGGTCGACTCGCAATAGTCGTCGCTGCCTAGCAGCGAAATGTTTACAACCTGGACATCAGTGCGATAGCCCTCCACATACTGCATATACCACAGCGGGAAGGTGTCGTTGTCACCGACGGTGAAGAGGATGGCATCCTTGTCGCACGAATCCAGCAGGTTAGCGGCAGCGTCGCGCGCCGTGAAGCGGCCCGAACGGTCGTGGTCGTCCCAGTTCTGGGCGGCCATCAGCAGCGGTGTTCCGACGGTGGCAACCACAAGCAGTGGTTTGACAAAACGCTGCATCCATTTACGTTTGAACGTTTTGCAAAGAACAGCATTGGCCCCAAAACCAATCCACATCGCAAAGGCGTAGAACGAAAGGACGTAGGCGTAGTCGCGTTCGCGCGGCTCGTAGACCGGATGGTTCAGATATATCGCCAGCAGCACGCTCGACGTCAAAAACAGCGTCATCACAAGCCAAAAGACACGCCTGTTGCGGCGGCCAACAGCCACGATGCCGACGATGCCCAACAGCAGCGGCAGCAGGAAATAGCGGTTGTAGCCAGCATTTTCGAGCGACGACGGACGCTTGGCGGCGGTGCCCACATAGAGGCGGTCGACGATGGGGATGCCCGTCACGAACTGCCCCTTCTGCAGGTTGCCAAAGCCCTGGCGATCGTCGTAGCGGCCCGAAAAATTCCACATCAGATAGCGCAAGTACATATAACCCAGCTGATAACCGCCAAAAACAACCATATTGTCGCCAAACGAAGGCTTGTAATACTCACGGCCCTCAACGTCGACCATCTTGCCGTGGCGGCCCGTCCAGTCGGTGTAATAAAGTTCGGCATTGGGATGCTGCTTCCACATACGCGGGAAAAACATATCCATCTCCTTGGCATACACCGGTTTGCCTTCGTTGTAAGCCACCACCGGCGAATTGAAACAGCGGCCGTAAAGCAGCGGCGCCTTCTCGTACTGGTCACGACCAACATAGGAGCAAAACGCCTTGAGCGAGCTCGGATTTCCCTGATTCATAGGCGGATTAGCGGCAGCGCGGATGGGCAAAATCAGATAAGGCGACAGACCGATGGCGAAAAACAGGAGAGCGAGGAGCGGAAGGCGGAGAGCGGAAAGCGAAAAGCGGCGTTGCGCCTCACTGGAACGGCGTTTGAAGAAAAAGACCAGCACCAGGACAGGCACCGTCAGCAGGCTCAGTTGGTGCACCCCCACCGAAAGACCCAACAGCAAGGCCGCAAGCAAAGGCCAACGGGCGTCGCCACCCTGCCACCAACGCACAGCGGCCCAAATAATTACGGCCGAGAAAAACATAGAAAGGCTGTACACCTCGCTTTCGACCGCCGAAAACCAAGCCGTGTCGCAGAACAAGTAGCACAGCGAACCAACCAGAGAAGCGACGAGCGGAAAGCTTGAGAGCGGAAAGCGGCGAGTGCCGTTATCACTTTTCGGATCATCGCTTTCCGTTTCAAATTCTTCGCTTTCCGCTTTCCGCTTTCCGCTTTCCGTTTCAAATTCGTCGCTTTCCGCTTTCCGCTTTCCGCTTTCCGCTCCAAAGCTTTCCGCTTGTAAAAGTCGCAACAGCGTCCAAAACAGGAACATAGCCGTCAGGCCACCGGCCACGGCCGACAGCGCGTTGCTCCACCAGGCCAGCCGGGACACATCGTCGCCAGCCAGCAGCATAAAGCAATGGGTCAAAAGCTGATAGAGCGGCGCTCCGGGCGGATGCCCGATCTGCAGCCCATACGACGTGGCGATGAATTCGCCGCAGTCCCAAAAACTCACCGTCGGCTCGAGCGTAAGCATATAGACCACCGTGCCCAGCGCAGCTATGCACCAGCCTATAAGGTTGTATATCCGTGATTTAGGCATATTACGCTTCATCCGACGACAAGATTACCAATTCACGACCGACTTGTTGAAGACATCGTCGCACAACTCGCTGACAATCTCGCCCATAAGTGTACTTTCGACCGACGAGAAGTTGAGCTGCGCATTGTAGTCGCGATAGCGCGAGAACGACTGCTCGAAGCTGGCGTCGGGGTCGCAATTGTTGACGAACTTCACTTTGATGGTGATTGTCAGGCGGTTCATCGACACCTCGTCGTTGGCCGACAGAGCGGCGGCGCGGGTGACGTAGCCAGTGATTTCGCCCGAAATCTCAAGGTCGGCATTGCCGTTGACCACATTGAGGCTGGTCTGCGACGAAAAGAGGTTGCGCAGGTCGTCGGTCAGTTTCTGGCTGAGTTGTGGATTGACGGTGGCGGCATAGTTTGGGAAAGTGCTGACCGATATGGTTTTAGCGTTGGCTGGAATCGAGGCGCCCGTAAAGCTGTAGCCCCCCTTGCATCCCGCAAAGGCCACAGACAGCAGCGCAGCCGCCAGCAACATTAATCCTCTATGCCCCAGTCGTTTCATACGTTGTACGAGTCGTTATCGATATGTTTTTCGTCCTCCATCTGCCACAGCATAAAACCCGCCTGCTGCTCCATATAGGTCAGCACGGCGTGCTTGATGTTGAGGTCCTTGATGTTGCCAATCTCGTTGACGATATCGTCTATCTTCTGCTTTATATTATTATCCATAGTTCTTATATTTAATATTGAAGCACAATGCTTTAAACCCAAAAACGAGTTCCGCTTCAATTTGCAAATTTACACAAAAAAATCAGTTTGCGCGCTGGAAAATTATTTTTTAGGTCGGCGGCGCTGCTCGCCGCCGACCCGATCCGACCCACTTTTCTCCGCCCGTTGTACAGTATTTG
>R22__coassemble_1563_pt1 | contig 11177 bp, 7 predicted proteins | sample R22__metabat2_high_PE_041 | metagenome-assembled genome bin R22 | reverse complement strand
ATATGGGCGAAGCCACCTATCGCCGCGCCCACATCCTCTACAGTAACGGTAACCTCGACGCCTCCGAAAAAATCATTGAGGAAGTCGTCAACAATCCCGGCAGCGACTACTGGCTGGCACAGTCCTTTGTCCTCTGGGCCCAGATCTTCCACCAGCGCGGCAACGACATCCAAGCGCGACAGACGCTGCAAAGCATCATCGACAACTACGAAGTCGAAAATGACGCCGACGAAGAGGTCATCAACGAGGCCCGCACGCTTCTGGCTGCAATCAACAAGCCCAAACAGGCCGCCGCCAGCAGCAACACCGACGACAGCAACCAGGACGACGGTTCCACAATCATCATTGAAAACGAAGACTGATCGCTCCTTCCGACAAAAAAAACATTCAACAACCATCCTTTTTCAATCCTTCGAACATATGAAAAAAACAATCAAGATATTTCTGGCGACAGCAGGCCTGCTCTATTTCTCGCCACTCGCAGCACAAACCGACTCCACCAACTCGGTCTACAACGAATCCGTAATCGTCGTGGGCGACTACACCCCCGTCCTCGACGGCGTGACCGAAAAGGTCAACATTGCACCTGCCGTCAACGACAACATACAGGAGAACCTCAAGCCCGACTTCACCTACTCCATCACGCCGCGACGCATCACGTCGCTCACCGCCACCTCGGGCATCAAGGCCGCCAAAGTACTTGGCTCGCCCACACGCATCTACAACAACTATATGCGCTTCGGACTCGGGCACGACTTTGCCGCCTTCAACGACATCAACCCCCTCGTCGACCTCTACTACACCTCGACGCGTCACGACAACTATTCCTACGGCGTTCGTTTCCACCACAATACCGACATCTCTTCGTTCGGCCGCAAAGACGACAACACCCCCTCGCCCAGCCACTACGGACGCGACCGCGAGACGGCCACCAGCCTCGACCTCTTCGGCAAATACATCCTCAACAAGAAACACCTCTTTTCGGCCAACCTGGGCTTCGAACGCCAGTACGGCCGCTACTACGGCTTCAGCGACTCCACGCTATTCGACAAAATGGCCTACACGCGCGACTCCATTTCCTTCTCCGACTACGCCTTCGCCTACAACAACCTGGCGCTAAACCTCGGCGCCAAAAGCCTCAACACCGACGAGGGCAAGCTCGGCTACGACGCCAACCTCGGCCTCTCCAACTTCTGGGGACGCTACGACTTCTCGCAGTTCTCGATGGACCTCGACGCCAACATCCACTACGGCTTCCCGCTCCTCAGCAAATACAAGGCCATAGCCTACCTACGCACCAAATGGCAGGGCTTCCGCCACAAGGCCGACGCACCAGCCACAATCGACGACCTGCCGCTGGGCTACAACCCAGTCACCCCGCTGCCCGACACGCTCAGAAGCAGCAGCAACCTCTTCCAAATCAACCCCTACGTCGACTTCCTCTTCAACGGATTCAAGTTCCACGCAGGCCTCTCCTTCGGCTTCAACGCCTACAACAACGACGAGACAACACACAACCTCTTCCCCGACCTCAGCGTCGCCAAATCGTTCGCTAACAACGCAATGAGCCTTGCCGTCGGATTCAAGGGCGACTACATAGCCAACGACTGGAACACCATCCGCCAGATGAACCCCTTCGTCGCTCCCGCACCGCAGACACAGGCCACCGTCGACGACAACCTCTACGCATATCTGCGCATCAACTTCTCCAAAAAACTGATACTCAACATCAACGTCGACAACCATTTCTACCAAAACGCCATCTTCTTCCAGCTCGACAAGGCATATCGGCTGAACAATGTCTTCACGCCCTACTATGTCGACTACAACGAAGCCACCTTTGCTGCCGACTTCACCTTCGTCAACGACGAAATGATCACTATGACCCTCGGCGCAGACTACAACCTCGAATACAACATACCCACCAACACCATCACCCTCCACGACCCCAACTTCACAGCCCACTTCGACGTCGACCTCAACTACAAGGACAAGTGGCTCTTCACGTTCCAAACCCTTTTCGTGAGTTCGATGGATGCCGAATACGAAACCAACCCCACCACGGGCCTCAACCAGGTCACACAGACCATCCCCGCCCATTTCGGCGTCTCACTGCAGGCCGAATACATCCACAACCGCGCACTCTCCTTCTTCGCGCATATCTACAACCTCACCACCCAGCGCCATTGGCTCTGGGCCAACTACCCCGCCCAGCGCTTCAACCTGATGCTCGGCCTCACCTACACCTTCCCGACGAAACGCTGACAAACGGAGAACGGAGAACGGAAAACGGAGAACCGCGTCAGCCACTAACGAATTAACAAATTAACGAATTAACACATTCTCAATGTCCTACCAGCAAACCCTTGACTATCTCTTCAACGCGCTGCCGGCCTACCACCGCATCGGCGCGGCAGCATACAAGGCCGACCTCGCCAACACCGAGGCTATGATGGACCACCTCGGCCACCCCGAGCGCGGCTTCCGCTCCATCCACGTCGCCGGCACCAACGGCAAAGGCTCCGTGTCGCACTTCCTCGCCTCAATCCTGCAAGAGGCCGGCTACAAAGTGGGACTCTACACCTCGCCCCACCTCGTCGACTTCCGCGAGCGCATCCGCATCGGCGGCGAGATGATACCCCAAGACAAAGTGGTCCGCTTTGTCGAAAATAACAAGGAATTCTTTGAACATCAAGGCCTTTCCTTCTTCGAAATGACCGTCGGACTGGCCTTCGACTACTTCCGCAACGAGCAGGTCGACATCGCCGTCATCGAAGTCGGTATGGGCGGCCGCCTCGACTCGACCAACGTCATCATCCCCCTGCTCAGCGTCATCACCAATATCGGTCTGGACCACACGCAGTTCCTCGGCGACACGCTCGAAAAAATTGCCGCAGAAAAGGCCGGCATCATCAAAACGGGCATCCCAGTCGTCGTCGGACAGACACAGCCCGAAACGCAACCCGTTTTTGAACGCATCGCCGCCGAACGACACAGCCCCATCACCTTCGCCGACAAGCACTGGCACGTCGACCCAAACTGGCGCTTCGACGGCGAGCGGATGGTTTTCCAGCTGGAACACGACGGCCAGTACATAGCAGACCCCGCATCGGGGCTTGTCCTCGACTTCACCTCGGGCCTCATCGGGCCCTACCAGATGTGGAACATCGCCACCGTCTGCGAAGCCGTACAGCAGCTGCGCCAAACCACAGAGCTGCAGATCGACAGCACAGCCTTCCGCCGCGGACTGGACCGCGTGGTCGACAACACCCACCTGATGGGACGCTGGCAGATCGTAGGCCGTCAGCCACTAACCATCTGCGAAACAGCCCACAACTTCGACGGCATCAACGCAATGATGCTCGGTCTGGTAGGTTTGGACTTCAAGCGGCTGCACATCATCTACGGCTGCGTGGGCGACAAGGACTACAACAAAATCCTTTCCTATCTGCATTCGCAGCTCAACGCCGAGCACATCAGGCAAGAACCCATCTGGCGCTTCAGCCAGCCCAGCGTCCAGCGCCGCCTGCCCGTCGGCGAGCTGCAAGCCGCCGCCCACAAGCTGGGCATCGACGGCCAGGCCTTCGAAAACGTCAACGACGCCATCGCCGACGCCCGCCGCAATGCCGACCCCGACGACCTCGTCCTCGTCACCGGCAGCATATTCCTCATCGCCGACGTGCTCTGACAACACCGCAGAGCCCCATCCATTCGCCAGCCACCTACCCTGCCATTTCGACCATCGTTCAACCATCGTTTAACCATCGTTCGACCATTGTTTAACCATTTTAAATGGTTGAACGATGGTCGAACGATGGTTAAACGATGGGCGAAATGGCAGGGCAGCTGTGGTTTACCGAATCCGGTTGTCGCTCTTGCCGCTGCCGGCTGTTGGCAAAACGGTTTAAAAGTCGTCGTCGCGAACGCAACCCATATTAATAATTATTAGTATTTTTGCAAAAAATTATTCTACACATAATGAGCGACGACACAAACGATATCAACCAAAATCTTGAAGAGCAAAATACTGACTTGCAAGACACTGAGCTGAAGAGCGGAGTACTGCCCCCCGACGACGACGGCCAAAACGGTCGCCACGTGGACGTGGACGGCGAAACGATTTCGCTCAATGCTATGTTCCGCGACTACTGGATCGACTACGCGTCGGACGTCATTCTGGACCGCAGTGTGCCCGACATCGACGACGGCCTCAAGCCCGTGCAGCGCCGCATCCTCCACGCTATGAAGGAGATCGACGACGGCCGCTTCACCAAGGTGGCCAACATCGTGGGCAACACGATGCAGTACCACCCCCACGGCGACGCCTCGATCAAGGACGCCCTCGTCAACCTCGGCCAGAAGGACCTCCTTATCGACTGCCAGGGCAACTGGGGCAACATCCTTACTGGCGACGACGCCGCTGCGGGACGTTACATCGAAGCGCGCCTGTCGAAATTCGCCAACGAAGTGGTTTTCAACAAGAAAACAACTGAATGGAAACCCTCGTACGACGGCCGCAAACAGGAGCCCGTCAGCCTGCCCATCAAGTTTCCGCTGCTGCTGGCACAAGGCACCAAAGGCATCGCCGTCACACTGACGTCGGTGATTATGCCACACAATTTCTGCGAATTGCTGGAGTCGTCGATCAAGATACTGCAGAATGTCCCCTTCGAGATTTATCCCGACTTCCCGACCGGCGGCCTCATCGACGTGACGCGCTACAACGACGCCGCTCAGGGCGGCCGCCTGCGCATCCGCGCCAAGATGCACTACGACGAGAAGCGCAAGGGCATCGTCATCACCGAACTGCCCTACACAGTCACCACCGACATACTGATTGACAGTATTTTGAAGGCCAACGAGAAGGGCGAAATCAAAATCAAGAAAGTGGACGACAATACGGCCGCCGAGGTCGAAATAGTGGTCTACCTGCCGCAGGGCGTGTCGCCTGACCAGATGATCGACGCGCTCTATGCCTTCACAAGCTGCCAGATCAGCTTCTCGCCGCAGACGTGCGTCATCGTCGACAACAAGCCGGTCTTTATGACCGCTTCGGAAATCCTGCGCCATTCCACCTTCCGCACCAAGGACCTGCTGCGCCAGGAACTGGAAATACAACTTGCTGAACTTGAGGACAAATGGCATTGGATTTCGCTCGAGAAGCTTTTCTTCGAAAAGCGCATCTACAAGCAGTTGGAGAAGGATCAGGACACGTGGGAGGACCAGGTGTCGGCCATCGAGCGCGCTTTCGACCCCTACCGCAAGCTGTTCAAAAAAGAGATTACGCGCGACGACGTGCTGAAGCTGTGCGAAAAGCCGGTGCGCAAGATTTCGAAGTTCGACATCAAGAAGGCCGACGAGGACATCGCCAACATCGAGATGAACATCGACGAGACGAAGAACCACCTGGAACACCTGACGGAATACGCCATCGCCTATTTCCGTCACATTCTGGAAAAATACGGCAAAGGGCGCGAACGCAAGACGGAGATACGCAACTTCGAAGACATACAGGCCGTTACGGTGGCTGTGGCCAACGAAAAACTCTACGTCAACCGCGCTACGGGTTTTGCCGGCTATGGCCTCAAAAAGGACGAGGGCGCTGAGTATGCCTTCGACTGCTCGAAGATGGACGACATCATCGTCTTCCGCAAGGACGGCTCGATGATAGTCACCAAGGTGCAGGAAAAGGGCTTTGTGGGCAGCACCGAATGCAAAGAAATCGAGTTCATCGGCCTGTTCCGCAAGGGCGACGAACGCACGGTGTACAATATGATTTACCGCGACGGGGCCTTTGGCTACGTCTACGTGAAACGCTTCTCGGTGCTGGGCATCACGCGCGACAAGGAGTATTCACTGACCAAAGGCACCAAGGGCTCCAAGATACTCTATTTCACCGCCAACCCCAACGGCGAGGCCGAAACGGTCACCGTGCACCACGTGTCGAAACCGAAACTGAAGAAGACGAGCTTCGACTTCAACTTCGCCGGCCTGGCCATCAAGGGACGCGCCTCGATGGGCAACATCCTGACACGCAATGCTGTGCGCAGCATCAATATGAAAGACGAAGGCATCTCGACTCTCGGTGCGCGCAAAATCTGGTTCGACGAGAGCATCAAGAGGCTCAACATCAATGAGGCGGGCCTCTACCTCGGCGAATTCAAAGGCAAAGACCGCATCCTGACGCTGATGGCTTCGGGACATTTCCGCACAACCAACTTCGACCTCTCGAACCACTATGACGAGGATATCCTGCTGATTCGCAAGCACAACCCCAAAACCATCATAAGCATTGTCTACCAGGCAGCCGAATCGGGCAGCTACTACATCAAACGATTTGTGGTTGAGGATTTTGACAAGAAACTTTCGTTCCTTGACGAAGGGTCGGGCGACAAGATGGTGACCTTCTCGGTCGACACCTTTCCGCGCCTCGAAGTGCTCTATGACGAGAATTCCAAGAAGAAAATCGACAGCGAGATTGTCGAAGTCAGCGATTTTATCGGCGTTAAGGGCTACAAGGCCAAAGGCAAGCGCATCACCACCTTCGACGTCAAGGAGTTCCGCTGGCTCGACCCCCTGCCTGAGCCCGAGGAGACCGACGACGAAGACGATAACGAAAACATCGACGCCGACACCCTGCCCGACGACCGCGAAGGCTTCGCCGAAGGAACCCAAACAACGCTGTTTTAAACGGAAAACAAAAAAAGGAGAACGGAAAACGAAGAACCGCGTCAGCACTAACAAATTAACAAATTAACGAATTTACGCATTAACAATGAAAATACTGGTCATTCTGCCGCGATTCCCCTACCCGCTCGAAAAGGGCGACAAACTGCGTGCCTATCACCAGATAAAAACCCTCGCGGCCGACAACGAGATTTATCTCTTTGCCCTGTCGCACAGCAAGGTAAGCGACGCAAGCATTGCCGAACTGGAGAAGTATTGCCGCAAGATATGCATCGTCCGCCTGTCGAAATTATGGGGCGCCGTGCGTATGGTTCGCAACCTCTTCACGATGCGTTCGCTGCAGATAGGCTTCTGGGACAGCCGCAAGGCCAAACGCCAGTGCCGCGAGTTCGAAAGCACGGTCCAACCCGATGTCATCTACGCCCAGATGGTGAGGACGATGGACTATGCCGCCAACAGTGAGCGGCCGAAGGTGCTTGACTTCCAGGATGCCCTATCGATGAATGTTGAGCGCAGAATGATGAACAGCAAAGGGTTGCGCTATTTCCTCTATCACTTCGAATTCAAGATGTTGCGTTCGGCCGAATACGAAGCCTGTTCGCTCTTCGACCGCACAACCATCATCTCCGAAATTGACCGCGACGCCATACCGCAGCAACGCGACAATGTAATCGACATCGTCCGCAATGGCGTTGATTTTGAATACTTTCATCCGCTGGAGATGGAAAAAGAATACGACATCGTCTTTTGCGGCAATATGCAGTACCAGCCCAATATCGATGCCGCACAGTATCTTGTGGACGAAATTATGCCCCTCGTCTGGCAGTCGCATCCCGAATCCACGGTCGTTCTGGCCGGTGCCACCCCGACGGCGACAGTGCGCCAGCTGGCTTCGCGCCGCGTCACCGTCACCGGATCGGTCGACGACATCCGCCCCTTCTACGCTCATTCCAAGGTCTTTATAGCTCCTATGCGCATCGGCTCCGGCCTGCAAAACAAACTGCTGGAGGCTATGTCGATGGGGGTGCCCTGCATCACCACCCCGCTGGCCAACGACTCGCTTGGCGCCAGCGACGGACAGCACCTGCTGCTGGGCAGCGACGCCACGCAGCTGGCTGCCGCCATCTTGCGTTTGCTAGACAATCCAGCAGAGGCTAAAAAACTGAGCGACAATGCTTCACTCTTTGTACACGACAATTTCTCCTGGAAAGCGGCAGGCAACGAGCTCTATCGGGTTCTGCAACAGGCTACCGAAAAACACAACTGACAATGAATAGATCCAGCTGGAAGACAAATAAAGGCAAATTCAAAGGCGATACCGGCATCTGGGAAAACGAGAACCAGCGTCGCCCCTCGCCTCAGGAACGCAACACCTTCTCGACCGACATAGTCCCCGAACGTGCCATCCTGGTGTCGGTGTGCGACGCGCGCACCACGATGGAGCGCGCCGAAGAGTACCTCAAGGAACTGGCCTTCCTCCTCGAAACGGCTGGCGGCGTACCGGTCAAGACGGTCATACAAAAACTGGAACGGCCCGACAGCCGCACCTATGTCGGCAGCGGCAAACTGGACGAAATCAAAGAATACAAAAACGCTCTCGATGCCGATTTCATCGTCGTCGACGACGAGCTGTCGCCGGCTCAGCTGCGCAACCTCGAAAAGGAATTGCAATGCCGCATCCTGGACCGCACCACGCTGATTCTCGACATCTTCGCCAAACGGGCTCGCACCTCGGTGGCCAAAACCCAAGTGGAACTGGCCCAACTGCAGTATATGCTTCCGCGACTTACGCGTATGTGGACACACCTGGAGCGTCAGCGCGGCGGCATCGGTATGCGCGGCCCCGGCGAAACACAGATCGAAACCGACCGGCGCCTCATCAAAGAAAAAATCTCCGTCCTGCGTCAGCAACTCGAAAAAATCAACACGCAGAAAACCCTGCAACGCAAAAACCGCGAAAGCCTTGTGCGTGTGGCGTTGGTGGGCTATACCAACGTAGGCAAGAGCACCCTGATGAACCTCCTCAGCAAAAGCGACGTGCTGGCCGAAAACAAGCTCTTCGCCACGCTCGACACCACCGTGCGCAAGGTCGTCATCGGCAATCTGCCTTTCTTGCTGACCGACACGGTGGGGTTCATCCGCAAACTGCCCACACAATTGGTCGAAAGTTTCAAAAGCACCCTCGACGAAGTGGTCGAAGCCGACTTGCTGCTGCACGTCGTCGACATCTCCCATCCCGACCACGAGGAACAGATAGCAGCCGTAAACCGTACGCTCGAGGAAATCGGCGCCAACGACAAGCCTACCATTATGGTATTCAACAAGATTGACGCCTACACCTATATCGACAAGGACGAAGACGACCTTACTCCCGCAACGCGTCAGAACTGGAACCTCGAAACGCTCCAGAATTACTGGCTTGGACGACAGGGCAACTCCTTCTTTGTCAGCGCCGCCACCCGCCAGAACATCGAAGCCCTGCGCGACAAGCTCTATTCCGAAATATCACGCATCCACGCCATCCGCTACCCCTACAACAACTTCCTGTACTGATGTGATTAGTGACCAGTGACACAAACGCGCCCGAATCACAGGTCACAAATCCCAAGTGATTTCAATTTTCAATTCTCAATTTTCAACTTTCTATAATGGAAACAATAAAAAAAATATACAAAATCGGTTACGGACCCAGCAGCAGCCACACGATGGGGCCCCATCGTGCGGCGGAGATGTTTGCCGCAAGAACCAAAACCAAAGCTTCGCACTACCGCGTAACGCTCTATGGCTCATTGGCTGCCACCGGCAAAGGCCACCACACCGACCTGGCCATCAAGCGCGGCCTCGCGCCAAAAGAGGTCGAAATCGTCTGGCACGCCGACATAGTGAAACCCTACCACCCCAACGGTATGTTTTTCGAAGCCCTCGACGGCGACAACACCGTTGTCGACAGCTGGCTCGTCTACAGCATCGGCGGCGGATATCTGGCCACCGAGGAGGGCGTCGTGCCGCTAGGCATCACCCCCGAAGGCGAAGTCTACTCGCTCAACACGATGAAGGAAATTATGGAATACATCGACAAAGAAGGCCTCTCGTTCTGGGAATACGTCGAACAATGCGAGGACGGAAGCCTCTGGTTCTACCTCGACGAGATGTGGCACCAGATGCAGCAAACCATCGAGGAAGGCCTGCAGGACGACCGCGTCATTGCCGGTGGGCTCCATCTGCGCAGCAAGGCACATCAGTATTTCGTCCGTGCCAGCGGCTTCAAACCATCACTCCAAAGCCGCGCCCTCGTCATCGCCTACGCCCTCGCCACCAGCGAGCAGAACGCCTGCGGCGGCAAAATCGTCACCGCGCCGACCTGCGGCAGCAGCGGCGTGCTGCCCGCCGTACTCTACCACCTCAAGAAAAACCACGAATTCAGCGACCGCGAGATACTGCGCGCAATGGCCACCGCAGGCCTCTTCGCCAACGTCATCAAGACCAACGCCACCATCAGCGGAGCCGAAGCCGGTTGCCAGGCCGAAGTGGGCAGCGCCTGCGTGATGGCCGCCGTCGCCAGCAACCAGCTCTTTGGCGGAAGCCCCAAACAAATCGAATACGCCGCCGAAATGGCTATGGAACACAACCTCGGACTCACCTGCGACCCCCTCTGCGGACTCGTACAGATCCCCTGCATCGAGCGCAACGCGATGGCCGCACTTAGAGCACTGGATATCAACATCTACGCAATGATGAGCGACGGCCGCCACATAATCAGTTTCGACAAAGTCGTCAAAACGATGAAACTGACAGGCCACGACCTCCCCAGCCTTTACAAAGAGACCTCGCTCGGCGGCCTAGCCATCGACGACTAGACCATTACAGTGAATAGTGACCAGTGACACGAACGCGTCAGCCCGCTTTCCGTTTTCCGCTTTCCGCTTTCCGTTTTCTAACGCAAGATCTGCGCCGTATGCGCTTTCGTATTCACCTTGCCGATAGCGTCGATGATAGTACCCTGCTCGTCAACCACATAAGTGGTGCGCAGCGTCCCCATCGTCACCTTGCCGTAGTTTTTCTTCTCGCCCCACGCTTCGTAGGCCTCCAGAATCTTGTGTTCCGGGTCGCTAATCAGGTGGAAAGGAAGCTGGTACTTCTCGCGAAAACGCTGGTGGCTGGCGATGCTGTCGCGACTGACGCCAACGACCTCATAGCCCAACGACAGGAACCTTTCGTAGTTGTCCCTCAAATCGCACGCCTCGCTGGTGCATCCCGGTGTACTGTCCTTCGGATAGAAATAAATCACCAGCTTCTTACCTCCGAAATCACTCAGCTTGACGACATTTCCATTTTCGTCAACACCTTCAAAATAAGGCGCTTTTGTTCCAATCTGTAACATAATTCTACTTTTTATCTTTGTTTAACAAAACATTCAAGCCTCGGACCCTCCCGCTTCGGGCCCTTTTTTGGAGCCACCCGCTCCGCCCGTTCCTATATCGATCCTATAT
>R22__coassemble_1561_pt1 | contig 11191 bp, 12 predicted proteins | sample R22__metabat2_high_PE_041 | metagenome-assembled genome bin R22 | reverse complement strand
ATGTCGCCGCCTACTGTCCCGAGTTGGGCAGTTTCGACATCTCAGCGCCGGTCTATCGTCGCAGCAACCGACTGACAATGAGCCTAAACAGCTTCTGGGCCGGCCGCGAAGTGCACCTGTGGGGCTTCGTTGTGGACAGCAAGGGCCGCGCGTCGCAGAGCCAGTATCTGGGTACAACCAGCCAAGCGGCCAGCCCATCCGCAACAGACATAGAACCAGCACTTTCCGACGTGTCGCACGCCTATGCAACTCCACCCAAGGCGATGCCGGCGGCTATTGCTGACGGCCCGTCAGCGGCACTGCTGCAAGATACTGTTCCAGAAGGCGTTGCACGTATTTTCCAAAGACATCGAATTCGATGTTGACCACCGTTCCGGGCTTGAAATTGTGGAAGTTGGTCACCTTGTAGGTATAGGGAATGATGGCCACGCTGAACATACCGGGCTCCGAATCGACCACCGTCAGGCTGACGCCGTTGATGCTGATCGAGCCTTTGGGCACGGTGATGCTGGGGGCGTTTTTGGTGTCGTATTCGAAATAGAAGCGCCACGAGCCGTTGTCGTCGACGACCTTGGTGCAGCGCGCCGTCTGGTCGACGTGTCCCTGCACGATGTGGCCGTCGAAGCGGCCGTCCATACGCATCGAGCGCTCCACGTTGACCTCGGTGCCCACCTGCCAGGTGGAGAGGTTTGTCTTGAGCATCGTCTCGTCCATTGCCGTCACAACGTACTGTTTCTTAGCCTTATCGACTTTAACCACCGTCAGGCAGCAGCCGTCGTGGGCCATACTCTGGTCGATGGCCAGCTCGTCGCCGAAAGGCACCTCGAGCGTGAAATGGTAGTTGGTATTCTCTTTCTCGATATTGACCACGCGGGCGGTGGTCTCTATAATTCCTGTAAACATATACTTGCGTTGTTAGTTTCCTTGTATAAATATATTGCAAAAGTACAACTTTTCCAGCACGTGGCAAAATTTATTTTGCCATATCGCAAAAAGTGCGTAATTTTGCAGTCGAAAACGAACGGCTCGCCGCGAGTGGGCGCGCCACAGATTTATTAACAAAGCATTACTATTATTTCGCATTCAAGAAAAAAGTCCGCTAAACAGATTTCACGAAATCGGAATAATAAAAGCTCAAGGATGTCTACTTAGAATAGACGCTTATGCTAAACATAATGTAATGTTCACACTATTAGGTGTGAACTGTCTATGTTTAGCAGCGGTTTTTCTTAGCGGACTTTCCGTGAATGCGAGTAGATAGGCTCACGCCTTTCTTTATTCCGAAGCCGATTGGTAGCAATGCACAACAACAAAACTACCAATGGCAGGAAACCAAAGCCTTAACGCGGCTATGAAAGCCAAACAGGATGAGTTCTACACTCAGATAGACGACATCAGCAGCGAACTGAAACACTACCGCGAGCACTTTCGCAGTAAAGTGGTGTTCTGCAATTGCGACGACCCCTACGAGAGCAACTTTTTCAAATACTTTGCGCTCAACTTCAACAGCCTTGGCCTAAAGAAACTTATCGCCACCTGCTACGATGGCTCGCCGGTGATGGGCAATGAGCTGCTGCTGCAGTTCGACACGCTCAACAGCGAGCCGAAAAAGATTGCATACAAGGTGGAGATAACCGAGGTGGACGATTACAACGGTGACGGGGCGGTGAACTTGAGCGATGTGGCCTATCTGCTACAGAACAACAAGAACGTGCTGTCGCGGCTGAAGGGCAACGGCGACTTTCGTAGCCAGGAATGCGTAGAGCTGCTCAAGCAAGCCGATATTGTATGCACCAACCCACCCTTCTCGCTTTTCCGCGAATACGTGGCGCAACTGATGCAGTACGAGAAGAAATTCTTGATTATTGGCAATCAAAACAACGTAACTTACAAGGAGATCTTTCCGTTGCTTATGCAAAATAAAATATGGTTGGGTTTTCACTATGGAGGTCAAAAGTTTGAAGTTCCATTAGATTTTGAGAAAGACAATACTTTCATAGAGGATGGGAAAAAATATGCAAAGTTCGGGAATATTTGTTGGTTTACAAACATTGACCACATCCGAAGACACGATACTATTGACCTTTTCAAACCCTATGATTCGTCCAAGTATAAAAATTATGACAACTATGATGCTATTGATATTCCATCTATTGCAGACATCCCTTGCGACTATGAGGGTGTAATGGGCGTTCCCATAACATTTCTCTGTAATTATAATCCCAACCAATTCGAAATACTGGGTATAACGGATAGGGGTAACGAATATGGTCTGAAAACCAAAGAATACACAAAATCTGATACTCCAAAGTATGGAGACTTGAACCGTAGGGGTGCCATCTGGGTAAACGGCGAATTAAAATCCACGTTCGCTAAACTATTAATCCGAAGAAAGAAAGTGCAATAAATCATCAAAATACAATAAAAATATGAAAACATTTCTCTCGATTGTGATTATCTGGATTGTCGGCACCTGGCTACTTGCATCGATTGCTGGATCTCTTAAAAACAACAATAAGAAATGAATATAGAACTGACACAAGTGACCATCCGCGACCTGGTGGATGGCTATGCCGACAATAGCGCCACCGAAGAGGGCATCGTAGGCTATGGCGGACGCCTGAACATCCGCCCCAAATACCAGCGCGAATTCGTCTACGACGAGAAGAAGCGCAACGCCGTGATAGATACGGTATGGAAAGGATTTCCATTGAACGTGATGTATTGGGTGCGTAGTGGGGAGGACACCTACGAGCTGCTCGACGGCCAGCAGCGTACCATCAGTATCTGCCAGTATGTGTGGGGTGAGTATATGATGCGTTTCGACAACGACCTGCGCGGATTCGACAACCTGAGCCAAAAACAGAAGGACCGCATACTGGACTACGAACTGCAGATATACATCTGCGAAGGCACCGCCGACGAGCAGCTGGACTGGTTCCGCATCATCAATATTGCGGGTGAGAAGTTGACCGACCAAGAGTTGCGCAACGCCATCTACAGTGGGCCGTGGGTGACGCAGGCCAAGCGACGCTTCAGCAAGACAGGTTGCGTAGCCTACCAACTGGGCAGCGAATATATGAACGGCTCACCTATACGCCAAGCCTATCTGGAAACTGTCCTGAAATGGATAAGTAAAGGCAAGATTGAGGAATATATGGCGCAGCACCAGCACGATGCCGATTGTGATGAACTGTGGCAGTACTACCAAGACGTCATCCATTGGGTGCAGACCCACTTCACCGAGAAGCGCAAGGAGATGAAAGGCGTTCAGTGGGGCGAGATGTACAATCTGCACCGCGACGATCCTTTCAAAGAGACCGAGTTGCGCGAGCAGGTAAAGCGGCTGATGAAAGACAGCGACGTGAAGAACAAAAGCGGCATATACTGGTATGTGCTGGATGGCGACGAGCGGCACCTCGACTTGCGGGCTTTCGACGAGAACACCCGACGCGAGGTCTATGAACGGCAATTGGGTGTCTGCCCCGACTGTGGAAAACATTTCGAAATAGAACAGATGGAAGCCGATCATATCACCCCCTGGAGCAAAGGCGGGCGTACTGTGGCCGACAACTGCCAGATGCTCTGCCGCGAATGCAACCGCAGAAAGGGGAACAAATAATAGACAATACGGGGCCGCCGGATGGCGGCCCCGTATTGTTTTTGTTCTTTTATGGGTGGTTTTATTTCAGGAAGTCCTCGTAGTATTGGAACATCTTCTGGTAGAGGTGGAGGCGTTCGCGGCCCAGGACGTTGTGCTCGTGGTGGGGGTAGACGAAGTAGTCGACCTGCTTGAAGTTGTTGATGCAGCGTTCGATGAACTCGGTGCTGTGCTGCGGCACGACGGTGTTGTCTTCGGCGCCCTGGATGACCAGCAGACGGCCTTCGAGGTTCTTGGCCTTGCCGAGCAGCGAGGTGGCCTCGTAACCCTCGGGGTTCTCCTGCGGGGTGTCCATATAGCGCTCGCCGTACATAATCTCGTACCACTTCCAGTCGATGACCGGGCCGCCAGCACAACCCACCTTGAAGACCTCGGGATGGGCCAGCTTCATCGTGATGGTCATAAAGCCGCCGAAGCTCCAGCCCTCGACGCCCATACGGTCCTTGTCGACGTAGGGCAGCGACTGCAGGAACTTGACGCCCTCCATCTGGTCGGCCAACTCGATTTCGCCGAGACGGCGATGCGTGCAGCTCTCGAACTCGAAGCCACGGTTGTCGGTGCCACGGTTGTCGAGTGTGAAGACCACATAGCCCTGCTGGGCGAGGAACATAAAGTAGAGGTTGCCGCCGCCAAGCCAACTGTCGGTGACAAGCTGCGAGTGAGGGCCACCGTAGACATAGACCAGCGTGGGATACTTCTTTCCCTTCTCCATATTGGGAGGAGTGATGAGGCGGTAGTAAAGGTCCGTCTTGCCGTCTGCAGCCTTGATTGTGCCAAGCTTGATTTCGGGCATAGCGTAATCCTTCAGGGGATTTTCGGAGCGGTAGATGTAATAGGGTTCAGGATATTTGCGGGGAGCAATGTTCAGGTAGTAGGCGGCAGCAGGGACGTCGACAGAGCTGAAGGCGCAGACCATTCGCGTACCGTCCTCGTTGATAATCACCGAATTGGTACCCTTGCCACTGGTGAGGCGATCCATCGTACCCTTCTTGAGGTTGACGCGATAAGCGTCGCGGCCGGCAAGGTTGTCCTTGTTGGCGTAGACAAAGATGTTTTCGCCCTTCTTGTCGAACTGGATAAAGCCCTCGACCTCGTATTCGCCCTTGGTGACCTGCTTGACGAGCGAGCCATCCATATTATATAGATATAGGTGCTTGTAGCCGTCGCGCATCGAAAACCAGAGGAACTGGTCGCCCTTGGGGGTGAACATCATCGGCTCGCAGGGCTCGACATAACGGGGGTTGGTTTCCTCGAAGAGGACTTTCACGAAAGCACCCGTCGTGGCGTCGTACTGCTCCAGCCACATATGGTTCTGCTCGCGGTTGATTTTGGCGATGAAGACATACTTCTCGTCGGGACTCCAGGCGATGTTGGTGAGATACATTTCGCGCTCGTGGATAGTGGTGTCGCGGCAGGTGTTGAGGTAGACAAGTTTCTGGGCGGCGCAGTCCCAAACACCCACGGTGACCCAGTGGCTCTGCATACCTGCCATCGGGTATTTGATGGGCATCGGCTCAGCCTCGCGGGCCTTGGTGTTGACGAGGGGATAGTCGACCACCATACTCTGGTCCATACGGTAGAAGGCCAGCTTGCTGTTCTTGGGCGACCAGAAGAGACCGCCGTTGATTCCGAACTCGTTGCGGTGGACGCTCTCGCCGAGGACGATGTTGTAGCCGTCGCCACGCTCGACGAGCTTGCCGTCGACATAGAGGTTGCCCTCTTTCTTTTCGACACGCTCTTCAAGCTTGGGGTCGTTGTTCTGCGGCTTGCGCCATTCCTGCTGAGCCTCAGTGAGTTTGAACTCCTTCTTGCCGTCGAAGCCGTACTGCTCGCCACCCTTGAAATAGGTGACGGTCTTGCCGTCGGGGGCGAAGATGAAGCTCATTGCTTCGCGCTTGGGGTAAAGGTTGCGGTCCATCAGCTGGTCCCACTCAAGTAGTTTTCCTTGTGCAAATGCGGTGCCAGCCATCAGCAGCACCGCCAGTGTCAATAATATCTTCTTCATTTTTTTTATTTCTTTATTTCTGTTAATCTTTATTCTTTTTTCCTGCTCGCTATGCTCGCGAGATCTTGTGGATCTTGTAGAATACGCATCGCTTCGCTCGCGCTGGCTACGCAGGCATTTCGTCTCTAAACAGTCACCCTTCTCAGTCCGTTTTTAAAATCATACTCACCGAAGTTGATTAGCAAACCTTCTTTCTTACCGAGCAACTTCAAATATGTTCGCAGCTGTTTGTAGAAAATATCCTTTATCTCCTCCACTGATTTTAATTCAACTATCAACTCCCCTTCAACAAGCAAATCTATGCGCAGATCGTCACCAACTGGAGCACCTTTGTAAAGTATCGGAAGACTAACCTGCGACTGTACTTTGAGGCCCCGCAGTTGCAACTCCCTAATCATAGCCTTCTCGTACACAGATTCGAGAAGCCCTGGGCCAAAATGGCCATAGATTTCCATTGCGGCCCCTCTTACCTGATATTTAATTTCAGAAAATTCCATGCGTCAGCAAATTCTACAAGATCTATGCCCGAAGGGCAAGGATAAACGGATTATTGATTTTTAAACCATATGTCATCATAATCTACAAGATCTACAAGATCTCTGCCGCGAAGCGGCAAGGAGAACAAAGCGGCGCCAGATGAGGGGCCTAGTAGTTCTTCCAGTTGCGGAACTTGAGGTTGAAGACGCCAAAGAAGGCTTCTTTGAAGATCTTCATACTCATCTTGCTGGTGCCGAGGACGCGGTCGGTGAAAATGATGGGCACCTCATAGATTTTGAAGCCCAGACGGGTAGCTGTGTATTTCATCTCGATCTGGAAAGCATAGCCGACAAACTTCACTTTGTCGAACTTCATCTTCTCCAGAACACGGCGGCTCCAGCAGACGAAGCCGGCCGTGGCGTCGCAGACCCTCATCCCGGTAATGAGACGCACATATTTCGAGGCGTAGTAGCTCATCATAAGACGGCCCATAGGCCAGTTGACAACGCTGATTTTGCCGTCGACATATCGGCTTCCGACCACCACGTCGCCCTTGCCGCTGGCGCAGGCCTCGTAGAGGCGCGGCAGGTCGTCGGGGTTGTGGCTGAAGTCGGCATCCATCTCAATCATATAGTCATATCCGTGCTCGTTGCCCCAGCGCATACCTTCGAGGTAGGCCGTGCCGAGTCCCAGCTTGCCCTTGCGCTCCTTGATGAAAAGGCGGTCGGGGAACTCCTGCATCAGACGTTTGACGATGTCGGCCGTACCGTCGGGCGAATTGTCCTCGACGATAAGCATATCAAACTCTTTTTCAAGCGAAAACACCTTACGGATTATTTTCTCTATATTCTCCTTTTCGTTATATGTCGGGGTGATAACCAGTGTATCTGCCATACTATTTTGATTTTATTGAAAACAATTTGCAAAAATACGAAAAAAATCCAATACAAAGGCGACAAAACACCTTCGGCAAAAGAAAAACACTGATTTAGCGTCTTCTACGCTTCCACATCAGGACCAAAATCCATCCCAAAGTGACGCCAAGACTGTTGGCGATTAGGTCGTTGGGGTCAAATCCGCGATAAAAAAGCGCCAGTTGGCCCGTCTCGGTGACGGCGGCAAACAGCAGACCCATAATCCAATGGGGAACCCAGCGGCGCATCGCTCCCACTGGCAAATCCATCATAAAGAACACAAAAGGAACATATACCGAAGCGTGAAGCAGATGATCCAAACGGATGCCCAGCACGAAATTGTCCAGCTGGATGCCCAGCCCACCTACCGGAGCCCACATAAGTACCAACAACAGAAACAGATACACCCAACGTTCCCAGCGACGCTGCCGGCGGCCGAAAAGCCGGAAAGGAAGGTTCAGCAAAGTGCGGCGTAGCATAACGCGGCGCGACCGCAAACGCCATTGCGGCGAATCGCAACTCACCCTGCTGCCGTCGCTATGGACGATGGCCACAAGGCGCGCCAACACATCCTTACGTTCCACCACCTCTTGGCGACGACAATTGTCGCCGCGAAAAACAAGCCTTTCCGCATCAATCTTCAGCAGCCGATGCACCACACAGCGGCCCTGATATACAAAAAGATACACATCGCCGCGCTTCATTTCGCCTGTCAGCGGAGCCAACTCGATGCGGTCGCTCTCGCCGTCAATCAGCGGCAGCATACTATTGCCGCCAAAGGCGATGGTGACGGTAATTCCCTGCCCAAGGCGTTCCTTCAGCTCAGCAACGATAAAATCGTTGGCATCGTTAGGTATTATCAGTCGTTTCGCGCTCATATCCGTTATCCGAAAATCGTTTTGCAACTCAACAGTGCCGCGTCGGCATCGGGCAGGCAGGACAGATAATAGGCCGGCGCGACAGAAATCACGTCCGAGACGACGTCGATCAGCAAATCCGCATAGCGTTCGTCCTGCATAAGTGCCGGAGGCAACGAAGGTTGCAAGGCCGCGAAAGCTTCCGGGACCGACAGACGGCGCATCGCATTTTGCGGCGCCTGCGACAGCCTGACCAACGCCTTCAGCGGGAACCGGCGCGCCACATAGCAGGGCGTTTTGCCGCTCCACGGGCTGCCGTAAACCCAAGGCCGGCCCTCTTCAATCGTCAAAATCGGGCTGTCGTCGTTCAGAAGGTGCGCATTGGGTATATTTTTGAGCCACAGGCGAGTATGCGTACTCTTGCCCGTGCCAGACTCGCCCAGAAACAGCACGGCGCCACCCTTGTGGACAATCACCGAGCTGTGGACAAACGTCACTTTGGCCATAGCGCCAAGCATACTGACCGCAAACCAAAGCGAGAAGCGCAAAGCCGAAGCATTGGTGCAGGAAGTGGCCTCGACCGTGGCGCTGCCGAAACGGTGACGCATAGCCACCAGCAAGGCCCCATCGGCCGAATCGTGCATCTCGAAGCGATACTCGTCGGCCGAACGGCTGAAGATGCACGTTGCATCAATCTCGCTGAAAGAAAAGCGGCTAACCTCCTCACCGTCAATCATCGAAGGCAGCTCCGCACCATAGCGCACCGTCCACGCGGCCTCGCCCCGGTCGGCAACAAAAGGCTGCGCGCCGCCATAAGAGCGCAAGAAGGAAGTGGCACACTGCCCCTCTACAGCCATCGTACAGCCACCCAGATGAAGCAAAACCCTATCCATCAGTCGAGAACCGATTTTTCGCGCAGCGTCGCCACCCAACTATCGGCATCCTTTGTGGCCGTAGCCTCATCGACATCGTAGCGCCCCGTCAGGAGCGACACAACATCCTGAAGTTCAAAATCCTTGCCATACAGCTCGTTCCACAGGTAGAGCGAAGTCTCGTTGAGAGCTATGACCGAGGTCATATCGCCAGGGTTGCGACCCTGGACAAGCACCACGTTCTCGTTGGCCACATTGCGGACTTTATATTTCGGGAGTATTCTCATAACAAAAAACACTATTTAACATTTCAAAAAGCCACACCGACGCGGAATCCGGCGGTGAAAGCCAGACGGCCGTCGGAGGGATAGAGCATAAAACTATGGTAGTAATTGTTATCGTTGCCCGTACCGAACGAGGGACCCAGGCCACAATACACATCGAAAACAAACCAGTTCAGCACCAGCTGATAGCCCCCTTCGGCCAGCAGCGCAAACTGGCGCGTCTCGGTCGGCGACAGCTGGTCGGCATCGCCGCGGGCCTTGCTGCGGATGCTTCCCCTGCCCTGCTGCGGGCCATAGACAAACTGGGCATAAACCAGTTCCGGCTTAACGTAAAAGCCTGCCAGCCAGCTGCGCGAAGTCCCCTGAGGGATGAGGCTCCACTTGTAGGCCACCTTGCCCAGAAGGCCCTTGGAACGCGTATGGTTCATCCAATCCCATCCCAGGCCTATCAGGCCCAGCGTCACCTCGCCACTGTTGCGCTTGCTGAAAGCACGCTCGTAGGTGATGCGCGTCGAACCGCTGCCCAAAGAAAGCAACGTGACCTTCAAATCGTTGCGCAAACCAAGTATATCTCCACTGCTTTGAGCCCGCGACACCTGCGGAAGCAACAATGTGCAGGCAGACAAAAAGGCAACCAATATTTTGTTTTTCAGTCTCATAACAGACAATTACATTATTAATACGTAATACAAAATTACATTTTTTTCTTCAAACGACAAAATTTTCGTACTTTTGCAAACGATTAAAAGGCAAAAAATGGATACACTGAAATACAACCTGCGTGGCGTTTCGGCCGCAAAAGAAGACGTGCACAACGCCATCAAAAACATCGACAAAGGCCTTTTCCCCAAAGCCTTCTGCAAGATCATCCCCGACATACTGGGCGGCGACCCTGCCTACTGCAACATTATGCACGCCGACGGCGCCGGCACCAAGTCGTCGCTGGCCTACCTCTACTGGCGCGAAACGGGCGACCTCTGCGTATGGAAAGGCATCGCCATCGATGCCGTCGTGATGAACCTCGACGACCTGCTCTGCGTCGGCGCCACCGACAACATACTGCTCAGCAGCACCATAGGCCGCAACAAGCGCCTCATCCCCGGCGAGGTCATCAGCGCCGTCATCAACGGCACCGAAGAATTCCTGCAGCAGATGCGCGACCTCGGCATCGGCATAACCCTCACCGGCGGCGAGACCGCCGACGTGGGCGACCTGGTGCGCACCATCATCGTCGACAGCACCGTCACGGCCCGTATGCGCCGCGCCGACATCGTCGACAACGCCCACATCCGTGCCGGCAACGTCATCGTGGGCCTCGCCTCCTACGGCCAAGCCACCTACGAGACCGAATACAACGGCGGTATGGGCAGCAACGGCCTCACCTCGGCACGCCACGACGTATTCTCGAAATTCTACGCACAGCAGTTCCCCGAAAGCTTCGACAACTGCCTGCCCGACGAGGTGGTCTATTGCGGCGGCAAACGCCTGACCGACGCCACCGAAATCGAAGGCGTCGACGCCGGCCGTATGGTCCTTTCGCCCACGCGCACCTACGCACCCGTCATACGCCGCATCCTCGACGAATACCGCCCCAAAATCGACGGAATGATACACTGCAGCGGCGGCGCGCAGACCAAAGTGCTGCACTTCATCGACCAGCTGCACGTGGTCAAGGACAACCTATTCCCCACCCCGCCGCTGTTCCGCCTCATCCAGGAGCAGAGCGGCACCGACTGGCGCGAGATGTACACCGTCTTCAATATGGGCCACCGTATGGAAATCTACACCGACGAGGCCACGGCCAAGGGCATCATCGACATCAGCCGCAGCTTCAACATCGACGCCCAAATCATAGGCCACTGCGAGGAATGCGACCACGCGCAGGTCACCGTTCGCAGCCAGCACGGCGAATTCGTCTACTGACAACATTCCCTTAAACATATCAGGGACAACCATTTACAATCCACTAAAAACAAAACACAGCCGCATCCTGTATGCGGCTGTGTTTTTTCAGGCCATCATACAATCCCGAAACAAGCATCAGGGCAACCCGGCACGCCGTCGCAAATCGCGACCCACCCGCTCCGCCCGTTCCTATATCGTTCCTATATCGTTCTTATA
>R22__coassemble_1553_pt1 | contig 11227 bp, 12 predicted proteins | sample R22__metabat2_high_PE_041 | metagenome-assembled genome bin R22 | reverse complement strand
ATATAAAAAAAAACTAACTATATATTAATAATAATTTAAAAATATAGCATATGGCGGAGCGGGTGGCAGCAGGGGCCGTTGCGCCTCCCTTTGGCGCCAGCGGCTGTGACGGTTGGGGTTTGGCGAAAATGCGTTATATGTTACTTTTGTTTATATTAATGTATCAATATTTATTATTTTCTATCGAATGTCAAATTTTTTATGTATATTTGCATTTTTAGAAATAATTGTTGACTTATACTATAAAGTTATGAAAAATAGATTTTTAGTATATTTATTGTTTGCTGTTTGCTCTTCGGCTTATGCGCAAAATGTCTCGAATGTCGCTTTCGAACGGCACGACAAGGAGGTCACCATCACTTACGACCTCAGCAAGGATGCCGACATCCGCGTCTGTGTGTCCATCGACGGCGGCCGCTATTATGGCGGTTATATTGAGAATATGGCCGGCGACATTGGCAAGGGCATCAAGGCCGGCAAGGAAAAAAAGATTATCGTCTATGACCTGCCCGACTTGCGTCTGCTGCCCTACGAGCCTGATTCAAACGGATTTAACGCTTCGGATACCCTTATCCGTTTTTCGGTCGAAGTGGATGATGGTTCGGTTGATATCAAGGTGAACAATATGAAATTCAGGATGATGCCTGTTCCGGGCGGCACTTTCACGATGGGATGCACGCGTCCAGGCAGCGCCAAGCACAACTATGAGGCTGAATTTCCGACACATAAAGTGACTGTGGATACTTTCTATATGGGCAAGTTCGAGGTTACGCAACGCCTCTGGAAGGAGGTGATGGGCGATAATCCGAGCCGCTGGACTTATAACGACAGCCTGCCTGTCGAGCAGGTGTCGTGGAATGATGTGCAGATGTTCATCGCACGCCTGTCGCAGATGACCGGCTACCGCTTCCGGCTTCCTACCGAGGCGGAATGGGAATATGCGGCGCGCGGCGGCAACCGCTCCAAAGGCTATGTCTTTCCTGGCGTTGACGGCGATCCGGGGTCGGTGGCCTGGTACGGAATGAATTCGGGCAACATAACGCATCCCGTGGGTCGCAAGAAGCCCAACGAACTTGGATTGCACGATATGGCCGGCAATGTGTGGGAGTGGTGCTCGGACTGGTATGGCGAATATAGTGCTGAACCTCAGCTGAATCCGCGTGGTCCGAAGCACGGCGACAGCCGCATCTTGCGTGGCGGCAGCCTGAACAGCCCCTCTTGGGGATGCACCGTCAGCGACCGCAGCTGGTACCAGCCCGACTATGGCTATGGTTTCCACGGCTTCCGCCTGGTGCTTGATTCGGTCGAAGAACCGGAAGAAGAGTAGGGAAGCGGAAAACGGAGAACGTAACATATTAACGAATTAACAATGATAACAGTTCACGACAGAAATTTTAAACTTTATCTGAAAGAAGAGGATATCCAAAGTGATGTCAGACGGGTGGCGGCCGAGATTTCGCGCGACCTCAAAGACAAGAACCCGCTTTTCTGTCCCACTCTGACAGGGTCGTTTATGTTTATGACCGACTTGGCTCGTGCGCTCGATTTCGATGCCGAAACCTACTTTGTCAAGTATAGTTCGTATAGCGGAATGAATTCGACCGGGGTTGTAAAGTCGGAACTGCCTTTCCCGCAAAAGTGTCGCGGCCGGCACGTGGTTATCGTTGAGGATATTGTGGATACTGGCATTACGATGGACGCTATGTTGACCGAGCTGCAAAAGATGGACCCTGCGGGCATCAGCATCGCTTCCTACCTGTTCAAACCGGACAGCTTCAAGAAGAATTTCAAGATCGACTATATTGGCCGATCCATTCCTAATGATTTCATCCTTGGTTACGGCCTTGATTATGATAATTTTGGCCGTTTCTATAAAGATATTTATGTTGTTTGTTGACAAAATGAAGATGAAAAAAACAATCAAACGGTTTTTGCTTTCTGCTGTCGTGGCGCTCTCTTTGACGTCGTGCGGCGGCAACAAGGAGCATTTCGATATCAGCCTTTTGGCCGGCAAATGGGTTGCCGGACAAGAATTTTGGCGCTATGATGCCAACGGCACCGGAGCCACTTGGGACGAAGCTGACGACGTGCACGAGGATGAGGCTCAGCCTTTTACCTGGGAATTTGATGACGAAACCAACCGCCTTACGCATATCCACCAGATGGAAATGGGCGGCGTGGTGCCTAAGTCGTATACACTCAAAAAGCTGGACGATAACACATTGTCGTATACTGACCGTTTTGATTCCACTTATAATTTTAAAAGGGTTAACTGATGGCAGAGGACAATTTGAATATGGTCGGCGAACAGCCGCAAAAGGAAAAGAAACGGATGAAGAAAGGGTGGAAGATAGCCCTTGTTTCGTTGTGCTCGGTCTTGGGCTTTGTGATTGTCGTCGCTGTTGTGGCTCTTTGGCTCGTGCTGACGCCGGCGCGCTTGACATCGATAGTCAACAAGCTGTCGGACAAGTTTATACTGTGTGAAAGCAATTTCGACGATGTCGACCTGACGCTCTTCAAGACCTTCCCGTATGTGGGACTTGAGGTCCAGGGCGTTTCGCTGGTCAATCCGATGGAGGGCGCTGTCAGCGACACGCTGGCGCGCATCGGTTCGGTTGGCGTCGGCATAAATCTGCGCGAATATCTGAGAAACAAGAATATCGAGGTCACCAAGCTGGTTGTCGACGATGTGGCGGCCAACCTCTATACCAACAAGGAGGGAAAGTCGAACTATGATGTTTTCCCGTCGTCGGACGAGGACACCACGGCTTCGGAGCCATTCGAAATGCCGGAATTGGTGTCGCTGAAAAGCATTAAGATAAAGAAATTTGGAGCCTCTTACTTGAACGAGGCGTTGAATACGTCCGCCACGCTGGGCAACCTGAATCTGGCTGTGGACGGAAAATACGAGACCAACAATATCGATGCCAAAGTGCGGCTGGATATTGACAGTGTCGTTATGCTCGTCGATGGCGACAGCAGCAATATGAACGCCTCGCTGAAGGACATAGTGCTGAAAATTGACGGCGACACGAAGCAGAGCCAGTTCGACGGCGATATGCTGCTCAAGGTCAAGGCCGACTGTCTGTCGCTGAACGGGCAGGAGTTTGTCAATGAAGTTGTTAAGGAAGGTATGCGGGCTGTTGACGATCTGCTTGTCGTTGAAGGGAAGCTGAACGGCGATCTGGAAAGCGGGCAAGTGAAGGCCGACAAGCTTATTGTCAATCTGTTGAATTATGTTTTGACTGTTGACGGTGTGGTTGATTTGCCCAACGACGACGAGCCGATGACGATGGATTTGAATTTTGCTACAGGCAACTGGGGCGTGAATCAGCTTTTGGCGATGCTTCCGAAGCAATTCACTGAATGGCAGAAAGGTATGGACCTCGATGCCATTGCGATGATTACGGGAAAGGTGGCTGGCCGCCTGACGGACACTGAGCTGCCTCTCGTTACGGCCAACCTGAAGCTGAATTCGGGACCTTTCTATGACAAAAGCATCTTGCCCTACCGATATCAATGCCGACCTCAATGCCGACCTGAATCTGAACGAGAATGGCGTCAGCAATGTGCAAATCACCAAGATCGCTGCCCGCACAGGTCGCAACAACATTGAGGTGAGCGGCAATATCGCCGACTTGCTTGGCAAGATGAATACTGACGCCACGGTCAAAGGCGTTGTCTATCTGCCCGATGCCAAACCGATGATGCCCGCCGACCTGGATATGAAGCTCGAAGGACGCGCCAACCTGAACCTTAAGGCCCATACCAACTTGGAACAGTTGCAGAAAGGCGATTTCGCCAAAATGAAGCTTTCGGGTAATATCGGCCTGACCGATGTCAATTACGAATACGACACCATCTATGCCAAGATTCCGAAAGGCAACATCAATGTGCAGATGCCCAGCAAGATGAAGCGCGGCCTGTTCAATGAGTTGCTTTCGGCCACTATCACGGCTAGCGGCATCGATGCACAGCTGCCGAACAACAAGATTGACGGCACGATTGGCGAGACGCGCCTGACGGCCGCCATAAGCGACATCTTCGACACGACGCTGCCGTTCCGCGTGGTGTGCGACTTCGACTTTGCGTCGCTCAAGGGCTCGATGGACAGCATCAAGGCCTCGGTGAGCAGTCCGAAGGGCACCTTTGCTATGGTGCCACAGTCGAAGGAGAGCGACAAGGTGAAGTACAAAATCGATTTCACCAGCAGCGCGCTGCATTGCGACCTCGACGACAGCACCACCGTTGATTTGGCCGGTCTGACCATCAAAGGCGGTGCCAACTACGACCCGTCGAAGCCCAACACCCTGCAGCAGTGGTCGCCCGACCTCGACATCGATTTCAAGCGCGGATACATCGACCTGGAGCAGTTCGATTATATGGTCCAGATTCCCGACATCAAGTTCAACTACAAGCCCGAACGTTGTGAGATTGCCAATGCCAACGTCGTTTTCGGCAATTCCGACTTCTACCTTTCGGGTGCCGTTACGGGACTTGAAAAATGGCTCAGTCACGAGGAAATGCTCAAAGGCGACCTCTATTTCACGTCGAACTACACCAATGTTGACGACCTTCTCGATGCTCTCAGCGGCTTGGGTACCGATGCCGATACGCTTGAGGCTCAGCGCAAAGAGGACAATGTCGACACGTCGGCGCATCCTTTCATCGTGCCGCGCGATGTGGACTTCACTCTCCACACCCGTATCAAAGAGGCCCGCGCTTTCGACAACGACCTGCGCGAAGTGGCTGGCGACGTGCAAATCAGGGACGGCGTTGCTGTCCTGAACCAGGTGGGCTTTGTCTGCAAGGCCGCCAGAATGCAGCTGACTGGAATGTACCGCACCCCGAGGGTGAACCATATCTTTGTAGGTATGGACTTCCATCTGCTCGACATTAACGTCCAGGAACTCATAGAGATGATACCCTATGTCGACACGCTGGTGCCGTTGCTGAACGACCTGGAAGGACGAGCCGATTTTCACCTGTGTGCCGAAACATACGTGAATGCTTTCTACAAGCCTAAGATGAGCACCCTGCGCGGCGCCGCAGCCCTGACGGGACAAGACCTTGTGGTGCTCGACAACAAGGATATTGACCGTATCGCCAAACTGCTGCAGCTGAAATCCTGGCGCGACGACGACTCGAAGATGCGTGTCGACAGCCTCGATGTGGCAATGACGGTGTTCCGCAAGGAGCTGGAAGTCTATCCGTTCCTGCTTTCGCTGCATAAATACAATATAGTTGCCGAAGGACGCCACAGTTTGAGCAACAACTATGACTATCACGTCGAAATCGTTCAGAGTCCGTTGCCTGTGCGACTTGCCGTAGACGTGCAGGGAACGCTGCCTAAGCTGAATTTCTCGGTGTCGCCCAAGCTTCGCTACAAGAACCTGTATCGTCCATCCAAACGCAAAGAGGTCGACGAACAAGTGCTGAGACTCAAGAAGATGATCCGCGAATCGCTCGAAGCCAACGTGAAAGATTCGACCCGCGAATATCAGGGACTTCAAAATGTTGATAACAATTAATTTGAATATACAATGACCAAAGTAACAGTTATACTGCCAGTTTACGGAGTGGCAGAATATATAGAGAAATGCACTCAGTCGCTGCTGGACCAGACCCTGCAGGAGATGGAGTTCATATATGTCGACGACCACGGCCCCGACAATAGCATCGAGCTGGTACAGAATATGATAGCCAACCATCCCCGCAAAGACCAGTTCGTTTTCCTGAAACCGGAACATAATATGGGTGCCGGTATGGCCCGCAATTTCGCTATTCCTCAGGCCAAAGGCGAATACATCGCCTTTGTGGACAGCGACGACTGGGTCGAGCCGACTATGTTCGAAGAGCTCTACAACGAAGCCGTCCGGCAGGGTGGGGTAGATCTCTGCTATTGCCAGGCTTCAAAGGACTATCTTGATGGACAACCAACTGAAATTCTGAAGAATCCTTCAATCGAATCGGGCAAACTGACCGACGAAAAACGTCGTTTCTTCCTGACAAACTACGTGTCGCTGTTCTGGACCTTCATCTATCGTCGCGAGATGGTGGAACGCTACCAGATACGCTACCCCTCCTCGCGCAGCGCCGACGACAGCTACTTCGTTACCAGCAATCTGCTCTTGGCCGAATCGGCAGCCCACGTCGACAAACCGTTCTACCACTACCTGATTCGTCCCGGTTCGGTGTGCACCACCAAGGACAGCACCAAGTATCAGAAACGACTGGAAACGTTCCGTTCGCTGATGGCTTTCCTTAAAGAAAAGGGTGTTTACGACAAGTTCAAGAACGAAATCGACTATATTTATATCAAAAAAGGTTACTTTACCTCGGTGTTCAACTACGTCTACAACTCGCTGGAACCCAAGAAGGAAACCATTCGCGACATACGGAAAGAGATGACTCTTCAGGTGCCGGATTTCAGCAGTAATCCTTATTTCAAAAGCAAACTGAGCCAGCGCGCTCTCGACTGGATGCTTCACCACTGCACAGGGTTGGCACTCAGAATAATACCTGTCTATATCAAGAAAAACAACCTGGTGGTATGAAAGAACTGGCAATGCACGTTTATGACTTGATGGAAAACAGCACCGCCGCCAATTCCACCGAAGTCCGACTGACGATCAAGGACAGCCTGAAGGACAATATCTACGCTTTCACAATCGAAGACAACGGCAAGGGAATGACTCCGGAATTTATGGCCAAAGTCACTGACCCTTACACCACTTCGCGCACTACACGTAAGGTCGGTTTGGGTTTGCCGCTAATCAAAATGAACACCGAAAACTGCGGCGGAGGAATGAAGCTGCAAAGCGAAGTGGGGAAGGGAACCCGTCTCGATTTCTGGTTCCAGCACGACCACTGGGATCGTCCGCCGATGGGCGACCTGTCGGGCACAATCGTTATGCTCTGCGCCGCTCATCAGGATATACATATTATATATAAGCACATCACCGACGATGGCGAGTTCGTTTTCGACACCGCCGAAATCAAAGAGGCCCTTGACGGTATGGATATGAACGACGTCAAGGTGTATAACTGGTTGAAAGATATGGTTCAAGAGAACCTCGAAGAAATACATTACAACGACTGATGCTAAGAATAGGCATACTCTCCGACACGCACGGCACCATTCCCAAGCAGGTCTATTCGTTCTTCAAGGACTGCGACGAATTGTGGCACGCTGGCGACATAGGCTTTGGAGTGCTCGATGAATTGAAGCAGTTCAAGCCTGTCGTTGCCGTTTACGGCAATATGGACGGATGGGACGTGCGCAATGTGGTGCCTCAGACACAGTTGCTGCGTCGCGAAAAATTCAAGATTCTTATGACCCATATAGGCGGCTATCCGGGTCATTACGAAAAGCGCCTGCTGCCTCTTTTCGATTCGGAAAAACCCGATATTTTCATAGCGGGACATTCTCATATTCTGCGTGTTATGTACGACAAGTCGTACAATATGCTGCACATCAATCCCGGTGCCGCCGGCCGTCAGGGGTTCCATAAGGTCTCGACTCTGATACGGTTGACCCTCGACGATAAACCCAAGGACCTTGAGATCTGCGAGTTTGACAAGTTCGGCAACACGTGAGGAACATAATTCTATCTATTTACAAATCAGCTTACAACACAAACATTGAATACAAGTAGAAACAACAAATATTTGCCTCAGTTTTTGATGATTTTGTCCTCAGCATTCTGGGGCGCATCGTTCATTTTCACCAAAGGCCTTTTCAATAACGAACAAGCAATCACACCACTGATCATCCTTACAGGCAGAATGCTGATAGCTACCGTGTTTACGGTTCCAATACTTTGGTTTACAGGCAGATTGGAACCCATACGCAAAGGCCATCTCAAGTATTTCTTGCTTTTGGCTTTCACCGAGCCGTTCCTCTACAGCCTTTGCGAAACCGGTGGCGTGCAGTTCGTTTCGGGCAGTTTGGCTTCGATAATCATTGCCACAATTCCACTCTTCATCCCTTTCGCAATGGCATTGATTTACAAGGAAAAAATCAAGGCAAATGCCGTGATCGGTGTTTTGCTCTCGCTCGGCGGAATCACCCTGATGACCTTGAACGACGATTTCAGTTTTTCGGCTAGCCCGAAAGGCCTTCTGCTTTTGGCCAGCGCGGTGCTTATCGCAGTGATTTACACCCTGATACTGGTCAAAGTCCTGGACCATTACAAACCGATGACGATCACTTGCTATCAGAACTGTATCGGACTCATCTACTTTCTGCCGTTGATGCTTTTCGTCAACGGCGACCGTCTGCCTATGCTGTCCTATTCAGCCGCAATGTGGTTGCCGCTGTTGTTTCTCGGAATATTCTGTTCCACAGTGGCTTATATGTTCTACAACTACGGAATGAAACATCTGGGAGCGACGGCCGCGTCGGTCTACAACAACATAATCCCCGTCTTTTCGCTGCTTTTGGCTTTGGCCATCGGACAGGAAAGTTTAAACATCCTTAAGGTGTTGGGAATGTGTGTCGTAATGCTCGGCCTCACTGTGGCGCAAAAAACATTCCGCCGTTCACACAATAAATGACAAACACAATCGTTTTAATATAATCTATTTTTGTATACAGGAAACCTCTATAAATTCGTTAAATTCGCGTTTTGCTTGCAAAACAAAATTCTGAATAACATCAAAATGATTCGTTAAATTCGTGTAATTCGCGGTCAAAAAACAAATTATTAGAGGTGCCCTACAGATATTTAGAATAAAAAAAATGAATTACAGAAGATCAATATTAACCTTTTCGCTGGCCCTGATGCTGTTTGCCGTGTCCTGCGACCGTTTTGACGGCGATGTGACCGTCCCCGCCTACATCAAAATCGACGCTATGACTGTTGTCGACAATCCGTCGGACTCCTGGAGCCAGGAAAAAGGCTTCTTCTCCAGCGATATAGATTGTGTCAACATCGTCCTGTGGAAGCGCGGCGACACCGCCGAAACCAATTTGGGCTCCTTCCAGCTGCCCTGCAAAGTGCCAGTGTTGCGTGAAGGCGTCATTGACTATATTCGCATTACCCCTGTGGTGCGTCAGAACGGCATCGCCCGTACCCGTATCAGCTATCCGTTCTATCAGACCATTACGCTCGACAGCGTCCGCCTCACTGCCGATTCGGTCACAGATTTCGGCACAATCCCAACCCGTTTCATATCGAAATCGTCGATGCGCGTCGTGTGGAAAGAGTTTTTCGAACCGGGACCGGGCAACATCTCGCTCGACTCGGTCGTGTCGCGTTGCTACAGTACCGACACCATCCATCCGCAGTATGGCGACTATGGGTGCGGCGTGGTGCGTGTGGCTGCTAACCAGTCGTCGGTCAGTTTCGGCACCGACACAACCTACAATGTCTCCGACCCTCTGGCAATACTCTATCTCGAAATGGATTATCTGAGCGACTTCGATTTCAGTGTCGGCCTCAAGAATCCCGTCTATTCGGGCGGTCCGGTCAATACGATTTCTCATATGAAGATTTTCGCCAATGCCGACAAAGGCTGGCAAAAGATATACATCAACATCGGAAGCACCTGGTCGCAGGAGTTCAACCATTACCCCGACATCAGGCCCTATTTTACAATTTTCAACTCCGAAGGCCGCTCGGGCAACTTGTATATCGACAATGTGAAACTGATAACAATGTGACAACAACCCTATAACATCCTCTTTTTTTGAACACGAAACTTCAAACAACAAAATATCTTCTCTGGGATGCCTTCTCGGCCCTGCTTGCGTGGGGGTTGTTTTTCTTCTATCGCAAGCTCTCGGTCGAAAACGGCCGTTTCGACGACATCTGCAATGTGTTCCACGACTCCAATTTCTGGTGGGGCATCATTCTCTTGCCCGTGGCCTGGTGCTGCCTCTACGCTATGCAGGGCACCTACAAGAACGTCTTCCGCAAAGCCCGGCTCAAGGAACTGCAGATGACCTTCTGGGCCTCGCTCATCGGCGTCATCGATATATTCTTCGCACTGCTGCTCGACGACAATATCATCACCTATCGCAACTACTACCTCAGCTTCCTCATCCTCTTCCTCCTTCATTTCGGTCTGACCTACGCCGGCCGGCTCGCCATCACCTCGCGCACCGCACACCGCATCCACACGCGTCGTTTGGGGTTCCCCACGCTCCTCGTCGGCAGTGGCCCCAAAGCCTACGATACCTATCAGGAACTTGACAACCAGGCGGTCTATTCTGGAAACATCTTCGTCGGTTTCATTCAGATCAACGGCACCGTCGATGAACGTTTGACGCAGCTGATGCCCAATTTGGGCCTCCCAGCAGACATCAACACCATCATCGAAAAATATCAGATTGAAGAGGTCATCTTCGCCATCGACGACTACGACTACGCGCGTATCAATAATATAATACGCCTCCTCGACCGCCGCGACGACGTCATAATCAAGATCACCCCCGACCTGCGCGATATCGTTTACGGCTCGGTCAAAATCAACTCCATTTTCCATTCGCCGCTCATCACCATCAACCCACGCCCGATGGAAGAATGGCAATATTCCGTCAAGCGCCTGGCCGACATCGTCCTCTCCGTCCTCGCACTCATCCTCCTTTCGCCAGTTTTTCTCCTCACCGCCATAATCGTCAAATGCACCTCGCCGGGACCCGTATTCTACGCTCAGGAACGCATCGGATACCGCGGCAAACCCTTCAAGATGCACAAATTCCGCTCTATGTATATCGACGCCGAAAAGGCTGGCCCCGCCCTCTCCAGCGACGACGACCCCCGCATCACGCCCTTCGGACGCATTATGCGCAAATACCGCCTCGACGAAATACCCCAGTTCTACAACGTCCTGCGCGGCACAATGTCCCTCGTCGGACCGCGGCCCGAACGGCAGTACTTCATCGACCAGATTGTCGAACGTGCTCCCGAATACCTGCTGCTGCAGAAAGTAAAACCCGGTATAACCTCTTGGGGACAAGTTAAATATGGCTATGCCGAGAACGTCGACGAAATGGTCGAACGCCTACGATACGACCTCCTCTACCTCGAAAATATGTCCATAGCCACCGACATCAAAATCCTACTCTACACAGTCCTGATAATATTCCAAGGCCGAGGAAAATGACCAGTGAATAGTGAATAGTAAATAGTGAATAGTAAATAGTAAATAGTAAAATATTTTTAATTATTAATTATTAATTATTTAAGTGAATAGTGACACAACCGCGTCAGCCACATCC
>R22__coassemble_1529_pt1 | contig 11347 bp, 7 predicted proteins | sample R22__metabat2_high_PE_041 | metagenome-assembled genome bin R22 | reverse complement strand
CCTCTCGGAGAGGGGTGCCCGAAGGGCGGGGTGTGTCGCACTCGCAAACCCAAGTGGCAAGTAGACCGACTTTGTATATCGCACTCGCAAACTATGTCGCACTCGCAATCCCAAGTAGCAAATAGGCAGACTTTGTGTTACGAATTTAATATTGAAAATTTTATTTTACAAGCAAAACGCGAATTAAACGAATTGGTAGAAATGCATATCTGGCCGCGCGATGCAAAGGGTTGTGGGAATGTTGTTAAAAAACTTTTTGCATTTTTAGGTTTGTTTCGGTTTTTTATTGTATTTTTACAAAATATTTTTGCACTCAACAGAGGGCATAATATACTTATATACAATAAGAAAGAAACAATACACTATATGAAAAAAGTAAGCAAATCATTGTCAGCACACATCGCCAGACTTACAGAACTGGCCAAAAGGATTGAAAACGCGAATGGAAATATATCGCAAATCGACATCGACATCTTGCTCGACGAGCTGCGAAGGACCTACGATGCCGTCTACCACTGGGATACGGCAGAAGCGGAACAGGAAACCGACGACAAAGATTTGAAGGCTGACGCCGCCCAAGCGGAAACAGACAAGGCCGACGAGAGCAAAGAACTGCAAGCAGAAAAACCTGTGGATAAGGTCGTTCGCGCAGCAGAAAGCAAAACCGAGATACCGGAAGAGACGGCTAAAGCGAGCAGCCCCGCACCGATGTCGGTCCTGATGGTCGACAACGACGTGGAGCCTGTCTTTGCCGAGGAACCCGAGGTGGAAGCCGTAAAGGCCTACGACAGCACGCAGCCCTCGATGGAGACCCTGGAGGGCAAACCCAACGACGAACTGTTTGCAGAAGAAGATGTTGCCGACGAACCGGAAAGCACTGACAACGAAGCCCCTAAGGTTGAAGAGAACCAGCCGGAACCCGCAACGCCGAAAGAGGAACCCAAGGAAGAGCCCAAAGAAGAGCCCAAGGAACCGGCAAAAGAGCAGATGAAAGAGCAACCGAAGGAGCAGCCCTCGCTGTTCGACTACTTCAAGGCATCGACGCAGGACAAGCCGGCGCCTCGCACGCTGGCAGACACGCTGGGGCCACAGATGTCGCCCAGCGCCAACACTGCCACTGCCAACAAGGTTCAGGACCTGCGTACGGTGATCAACATCAACGACAAGTTCAGCTTTATGAACGAACTGTTCCACAACAATATGAAGGGCTACAACGACTTCATCCTTCAGCTCAACGCCATCAGCGGACGCGACGAGGCGCTGGCATACGTGGCCGGCATTGCCGAGCAGTATGGATGGGACAACGAGTCGATAACGGTAAAGACATTCTACAGCATATTCGACAGGAAGTTCTAAAAGGCCACCTCGAAAAAAACTGCAAGAATCATATATCACAAGCATTATAAACCGACAAACTTAAATCTGACCAATGGACCACAAGGCAATACTTTTCTCGGCACCGTCGGGATCGGGCAAAACGACAATCATCAAACGCCTGCTGCAGTACTTCGACTGCTTTGAATTCTCGATAAGCGCCACAAGCCGTCAGCCCCGCGAGGGCGAGAAGGACGGAGTGGACTACTACTTCCTGACGCCCGACGAATTCGAGCGCCGCGTTGAGGCTGGCGACTTCCTGGAATGGGAAGAGGTTTATGCCGGCACGCGCTATGGAACGCTGAAGTCCGAGATTGAGCGCATTGCCGCCAAAGGCAAAGTGGTGATATTCGATGTCGACGTGAACGGCGGTATCAACATCAAACGCTATTTTGGCGACGAGGCGATGGCCATCTTTGTGATGCCGCCCTCGATTGAGGTTCTGGAGCAGCGTCTGCGCACCCGGGGCACCGAGAGCGAGGAGTCGATACAGAAACGCCTGGGACGTTCGGCCAAGGAGCTGGGCGAATCGAGCAAGTTCGACATCACGATAGTAAACGACGACCTGGACCGTGCCGTCGAGGAGACGCGCCGCGTGGTAGAAAGATTTCTTGGGAAGTGACAAAAGACCAATTGAGTTGTGCAGAAACTTGGAGAATTCATAAGGAAATATTCGAACACGATAGTTTTCATCCTGCTGGAAATCGTGGCGACACTACTGATAGTACAGAATACGTTCTACCAGCGTTCGCGCATAGTGCGTACCGGCAACCGCATAGCTGGCACGTGGCACAAAGGGGTGTCGGGCGTTACAGGCTATTTCGGGTTGAAGGCCGAGAACGAATACCTGGCCGCCGAAAACGCCGACCTGCGGGCCCGGATGGCGGCATCGTACATCTCGTATAGCGACAGCGTGTTCCAGGTGAACGACACCGTCTACAAGCAACGCTATTCGTACACCGACGCGCAAGTGATAAAGAACTCGTACAACCAGGCGAAGAACTATATGATGATCAACAAGGGGACAGCGCAAGGCGTGAAGGTGGATATGGCCGTGATATCGCCCAAAGGCATCGTCGGCGTGGTGGTAAACTGCACAAAGAATTTCTCGACAATTATGCCCGTGCTGCATACCGACAGCCGCCACAGCGTGAAGCTGAAACGCACCAACTCGACAGGCTCGCTGATATGGGAAGGGGGCGACTACCGCTATGCGACGCTGGTCGACATACCTACCACCTACCCTCTCTACAAGAACGACACGATAGTGACCAGCGGATTGGCCAACGACTTTCCCGAAGGCATCGCGGTGGGATACATCGAGGACTTCAGCAGCGTCCAGGGAAGCGGATTCTACAACATCCGCATCCGTCTGGCCACCGACTTCAACAACCTGAACCACGTATATATCGTTGACAACCACTTCAAAGCCGAACAGGACTCACTTATGAAAATGACGGAGGATAACGATGAATAGCCAACTGATAATAAGAAACATAGGGCGCTTTATTCTGCTAATGCTACTGCAGGTGCTGATATTCAACAATATCTATCTGGGCGGATATATCAACCCCTGCATCTATGTGCTTTTTATTGCGATGCTGCCCACAACTACGGGACGCATTCCGGCAATGCTGATAGCCTTCTTTACAGGCCTGTGTGTGGATGTGTCCAGCAACCTGCTGGGGTTCCACGCTTTTGCCTGCACAGCGTTGGCTTACGTGAAGGGGCTTTGGCTCGACGAAATAATCATCCACGACAACGAAGAAGGCATAGAAATGCCCTGCATCTACACCTGCCCCTTGCAGCAGTACTCCATCTACCTATTCCTCATACTTTTTGTTTTTAACATCATATACCACACGCTGCTGATTTTCTCGCTTCGCGATATACTGGACATACTGCTCAGTGCGCTCCTCAGCACCGTCGTGACGTGGATACTGGCGATGCTGTACCAGTCGCTGCTGCTGCGCAAAACAAAATTCAAAAACAAAGCCTAATGAAAACAAAGAGACTCATATTGCTGACCATCCTCCATTGTCTGGCATTTTGCGGCTATTCGCAAACGGCAGTGGGCAAATGGCAGGACCGTCTCTCCTACTACGAGCTGCACAAAGTGGTGCACGCCGGCGACCGCATATATGCAACAGCCAAAGGAGGCTTGTTCTACTACGACCTGGACGACCTGACGGTCAACAGGATGAACAAGACCACCATCCTTAACGATGTAGGCATCAGCACCATCGCCTACGACGAGCAGACACGCAATCTGGTGGTGGCATACAACAACGCCAACATCGATATCGTCCGCAACGACAAAGTGGTGAACATCAGTGACATCAAGCGCAACAATATCGGTGGCAGCAAGACCATCAACAGCATACGGTTCCAAAACCGCTGCGCCTATCTGGCGTGCGGATTCGGCATCGTCGTCGTCGACCTGCAACGTGAGGAAATCAAGGAGACCTACTATCTGGGCGACAATGGGACATACCTAAACATCAACGACATAGCCTTTACCGACAGCCTGATTGTGGCTGCCACCGACAACGGCATACTCTATGCTCCGAAAACGAGTACACTTCTCAATGTAGCCACGAGTTGGACGCACGACGAGACCTCATTGCTGGCCGGACAGACGGTGACGGCGCTGGATGTGGATGCTGCCGGACGGATTATAGCGAAAGCGTCCGCCGTCGGGGCCGACACAACGGTATACGTACAGAATGCGGCGATGACGTTTGCGCCGCTGACGTCGGGCAACATACGCTCGGCGAAGCACACCAAAGGCCGACTGGTCATCTGTTTCGACGACCACATATCCATCTACGACAGCCAACTTGCGCTGCAAAAAGAAATTGGCGCCATCGACTGGATGGAGATGGAGGCCAACGACGCAGAACTGGACGATGACGGCCGCCTGTGGATAGCACACCAATGGGCCGCATTGGCGCTGATAGACCTGCAGAACGGGATGACCCTGCACACCTTCTACCCTCAAGGTCCGGCGACCGACAACGGATTCAGGCTCAAAGCATTCGACAACGACCTGATGGTGGCTCCCGGCGGACACACATCCACCTATTCGGGTGTCTACCTGCCTGCCAACGTATTCACCTTCAACAACAATGAATGGAAAACCCTCGACGACCCCAACGGGTTGCTCGATGGCGTGACAGACATCATTGATATAGCCGTCAACCCGCGCAACAACAAAGTGCGGCTGGCCGCCGCCTGGCGTTCCGGCATCGTGGAGATTACCGACAACAAAGTCACCAATCTATACAACGAAAACAACAGCGACGGCGCTTTGCAGCCTTACGTGGAAGGCAGCTACACGGCCCTCTTCACCGGAGCGGTAGCCTACGACGGCAAAGGCAATGCGTGGATAACCAATTCGCTGAAGAGCAACGGACTAGCCGTATTGCGCAACGACGGAAGCTGGGAGAGTTTCAACACACAGTCGATGGTTGCCGGGAGTGATTTGGACCACATTGTCTGGGACAGCATAAACGACCTGAAGCTGTTTTGGGGACGCGCCAACAAAGTATTTGTGCACGACGGCGAAAGCAAGATGGCCTATATCGACCCCAACAATGGAGCCAAACTGGAAACATCGATAGTGACAGCACTGGCACAGGACCACAGCGGTAACATCTGGCTGGGAACCAACAAGGGAATTAAGACCATCTACAACCTGTCCAGCATCTTCCAGAACGGCGGCGACGGCGAGCGATCGCCCGTGAGTTGCAACAATATCCTCTATAACGAAAACGGCATCAACGAATACCTGCTGGCATACGAGAGCGTTACCGCCATTGCCGTCGACGGCGCCAACCGCAAATGGGTGGGTACATCGACAGGCGGCCTCTACCTGCTGTCGGCCAACGGATTGGAACAGATAGAGCACTTCACGGCAGCCAATTCGCCCCTCTTTTCAGACAAGATTATCGACATTGCCGTAATGCCCTGGAGCGGCGAAGTGTTCATTATCACCGACAAAGGGATGCAAAGCTATCGCGGCACGGCCACCTATGCGTTCAGCGAACCGATGGAAGACATCCACGCTTTTCCGAACCCTGTGCGCCCCGAATACGACGGATTGATTGCCATCAAAGGATTCACACGCAACGCCATAGTACATATTACCGACGCTGCCGGCAACACCGTCTACGCCACCCGCGCCAACGGAGGCCAGGCAGTATGGAACGGACGCACCCTTGAGGGACAGAAAGTTGCCTCGGGAGTCTATTATGTTTTCGCTTCAGCCGAGGATGGCTCGATGCGTTCGGCAACGAAGATAATGGTGATAAGATGAAGGAGTTAAAGGGAGTTAAGAGAAGTTAAGGGAAGTTAAGGGGAAGTTAAAGGGACAATACATTTTGTATCTGAAGTTAAGGTTAAAAGGGAGTTAAAGGGACAATACATTTTGTATCTGAAGTTAAGGTTAAAGTTAAAGTTAAGGTTAAAGTTAAATCAAATATAAAGCAATGCTACTAACGACACAAGGCCTGGTCCTACACACAACAAAATATGGTGAGACGAGTATTATCGCTAAGATTTTCACTCGCCAGCTGGGTCTGTGTTCGTACATCATCAAAGGCGTCCGAAGCGCGAAAGGAAAAAGCAAGCAAAACCTGCTTCAACCCCTGAGTCATCTGGAGATGACCGTATACAACAACTCGAAACGCGACCTACAGTATATCAAAGAGATGCGGCCCGCTTCGCACTACAACAACATCCAAAACGACGGCAAGAAAATGGCTCTGCTCTTTTTTATGGACGAAGTGCTGTACAAATCACTGAGGGAGGAGGAGCAAAACCAACCGCTGTTCGACTACGTGGTGTCGAGGCTCGAAAACCTTGACCGAGAGGGGAATGTATCGACAATGCCTATCGACTTCCTGATTGGCACAGCGCATCATCTAGGCATTGAGCCTATGGACAACTACAGCCGTCAGGAGCCGTTGTTCAACCTGAAGGAAGGACGCTTTCAGGCGCCCCCGTCGACGTATGCTGCAGCAACAAACCCGAACGTGGAGTATTTTCTCGACGAACCTTCGAGCACGCACATCCACTATTGCTTGTCGTCGGCACACAAAAACCAGACACCGCAACTATCTTCCATCCAGCGAAGTTCGACACTCAACAACCTTTTGGAATACTACCACATACACCTGTCCGACTTTCACAATTTCACTTCGCACGAAGTTCTACACGCCGTATTAAGATAAACCCATATCAAAATGAAAAAAATACTGACTCTCACAATCCTGACCTGCGCTATGTTTGCCAACATAGCCTTCGCCCAGAACAGCTACTGGGTGGCATTGACCGACAAGGCCGGCACGACGTTCGACCCCTACAACTATTTCGACCAGAAAGCCATCGAACGCTACCAGCGCAACAACGCCGACCTCTACGACATCACGAACTATCCTCTCAACGACAGCTATGTGGCGCAAATCGACGCTATCGTTGCGGCGGATATGCAGTCCACAACCGAAGTATTCGGCCAGAGCCGCTGGCTCAACGCCGTTGCCGTCACCGCAACAGCCGAGCAGATAGAGGCCATCGGGCGTCTGCCTTTCGTCAAAGAGATTATCCAGCTCAACAACGATATGGCTGTTGCCGAACGAAAAGAGGCCGAAACAGGAATTGCGGGAAGTGGCGTTTTCAATTCGCAATTAGTGACCCAACAGTTGCATCGTATGCAGGGTCAGAGGTTTATCGATAAGGGACTCGACGGCACCGGCATCCGCATCGCCGTCTTCGACGGAGGCTTCAAGTCGGTGAACACCCACCAGGCTTTCAAGCATCTGCGCGACAACGGACAAATCATAGCCACGTGGAATTTCACTACCAAAGAGGAGAACGTCTACGACAACCATTCGCACGGCACGATGGTGCTGAGCTGCATTGCCGGCAAGATGGGTGACCGCCAGCTGGGTCTGGCCACCGGCGCCACATTCCTGCTGGCCAAGACCGAGGTGGACCCCGAACCATACAAGGAGGAAGTCTGGTGGGCACAGGCTGCCGAATGGGCCGACAAGAACGGCGCCGACATCATCAACAGCTCATTAGGCTACACCCGCGACCGCCACTACACCTGGCAGATGGACGGCCGCAGCTATGTGTCGCGTGCCGCCAACCTCGCTGCCCGCAAAGGCATCCTGGTCTGCAACAGCGCCGGCAATTCGGGCGACGACAAGAACTAGAAGATTATCGGTGCCCCTGCCGATGCCGACAGCATCCTGTCGGTGGGCGGCATCAACCCTTCACTGAAAGCATACAGCCACATCAGTTTCAGCAGCTACGGCCCCACAGCCGACGGCCGTATGAAACCCAACGTCTGCAACTTCGGCTATGCCGAATGCGCCGACAGCGGCAACGACACCGCAACTACTTTTGCCGCCGGCACCAGCTTTTCGTCGCCGCTGACAACGGGCTTCTGCGCCTGCGCAATGCAGGCCGTCCGCAAGCAAAAAAACGTTACGTCAATGCAGATGAAAGCGCTGATTGAAGAGTCGGCCGACCTCTACCCCTACTACGACTACGCCTTCGGCTACGGCGTGCCGCAGGCCAGCTACTTCCTCGACGAGGACAAGCGCATCATCGAAAAAGCCGCCACTTTCGCATTCGAAGACTATGGCGACTACATACTGATTCATCCCCAAAAGGCGAGAACCGCCACTTGGCAGCAGGAAATCGACGGACTTGACGACGGCGACATCCGCGAGGATGCAGTGATGTTCAAGATGCAGGACGCCAACGGACTCATCGAGCGCTACTACAACATTGGAATGCTGGATTTCAACGACAGCCTGGCTATTGCCATTCCGAAAGCATACATCGGCAACAAGACCCTCGTGGCCTGCGTCGATGGCTTTTCAAATCAACACAAGCTCTCGTCAGACGACCAGATTGCCTATGCCGAAAACGACTTTGAGAAAGAGCCCTACTACCTCATCCACTACAGCACCGGCCGCATCCTGACAGGATATAACGAACGCGGTGCACGCCACATCGACGACAACAAGGTCAGCAACTGGGGCGTGGGTCAGAAATACCTCGCCGAATTCTACATCCAATACGGCATCACTTGGTTCTTCCCCTACACGATGCGCTACAGCGATGCCTACACTATCGGATTCCGCTTCTTGCGCCATTTCAGCAAATGGTACGGCGTCGGTATCGGACTGGAAGCGAACACACAATATTTCCGCTACGACCCCGCCACCGCCAACGGTTGGGACAACACCCTTTCGCTCACCAACTTCACCAATGTCGAGAATAAACGCTTCCTGTTCTTCAACGCCAACATCGAGCTTTTCCAGCGCATACGCATCATCAAGAAAGGCAACGACAAGAAGGGCCTGCACTGGGACCTCGGCATCTACGGAGGTCCTCACGGCAACAGCTACACAGTGCGCTACAATGCAGCCGAAAACAACAACAATGCCCTGATACAGACCACTATCTACGACGAAGTCGAGCCCGCCAGCAATTGGAACTGGGGCTTCACCTCACGCCTCGCCTGGAACTGGATAGGCATCTACGGCCGCTACCGTATGAGCCAGCCCAGCCTCGACCTGCCTCGTCTGGAACTCGGCGTACAATTATCTTTCTGAAAATAAACAAAATCAATAGACAATGAAAAAAATCCTTTTGATCGCTTTTGCGATAATTTCCAGTTTCCAACTGCACGCCCAGTCGCACTATTGGGTGATGCTGACCGACAAAGCCGGCACCACGTTCGACCCCTACAGCTACTTCGACCAGAAAGCCATCGAACGCTACCGCCTGAACAATGCCGACCTCTACGACATCACCAACTACCCGCTCAACGACAGCTATGTGCAGCAGATTGACGCTGTTGTGACGGATTTGCAATCCGGCACCGAAATATTCGGCCAAAGCCGCTGGTTCAACGCCGTGGCCGTCACCGCTACGCCCGACCAGGTGGCCCGCATAAAGCAACTTCCCTTCGTCCGCGAAGTCGTTATGCTTGAAGCAAATATGCAATTAGCTGAAAGCGGAGAACGGAAAGCGGAAAGCAACTATGTTGCGGCGGATTTGCAATCCGGCACCGACTCGGCCCTCAATGCCCATCTCCACGCCCAGCTGCAGCGTATGGGCGGCAAGTACTTCCGTGCCAAGGGCATCAACGGCAAGGGCATCCGCATCGCCATCTTCGACGGCGGTTTCCCGCAGGTGAACACCCACGCCGCCTTCAAGCACGTGCGCGACGAGCACCGCATCATCAAGACCTGGAACTTCCCCAACAAGAAAGAGGATGTCTACGGCTGGAACAGCCACGGCCTTATGACCTTCGGCTGCATCGCCGGACGCGAGGGCGACGTTGACCTCGGTATGGCCACAGGTGCCGAATACCTGCTGGCACGCACCGAGATAGAGGCCGAACCCTTCAAGGAAGAGGTCTGGTGGCAGATGGCCGTCGAATGGGCCGACAAGAACGGTGCGCAAATCATCAGTTCCTCGCTCGGCTATGGCAAAGACCGCTACTATACTAAGGATATGAACGGCCAGAGCTATGTGGCCAAAGCCGGCAATATGGCTGCCCGCAAGGGTATGCTGGTTTGCAACAGCGCCGGCAACGAAGGCGACGACAACAAGTGGCGCACCATCATCACCCCCAGCGATGCCGACAGCGTGCTCTGCGTGGGTGGTCTCGACCCGAGCCTTACCGACTACCAGCGCACCAGCTTCAGCAGCTTCGGCCCCAGCGCCGACGGCCGCCAGAAGCCTAACGTCACCGCTTTCGCCTGGGCCCGCAGCGCCAATACCGGCAAGAGCAACGAGGAATATCACGTCGTCCCCGGCACCTCCTTCAGCTGCCCCCTCGTGGCCGGTTTCGCAGCCTGCGCCCTGCAGGCCAAGCCAGGCCTGACGGCTATGCAGCTCTTCCACGAAATCGAGAAGAGTGCCGACCTCTACCCCTACTGCGACTACAGCTACGGCTACGGCGTGCCACAGGCCGACTACTTCACCGGCGACCGCAAACCCGCCAAGCCCACCTTCAAGTTCGTCCAGACCGACAGCTCGCTGACAATCGTCCCTCTCAAGGACTATAAAAAATGCCGCATCTTCATCAAGAACAGCAATTCCAGCGGCGAAATCATAAACTATCAGAAAATTGAACTGAAAGACTTCACTACAGACAAATCCCTCATCCTCGACGGCGGCAACATCATCACTGCGCAGATGGACGGATATGTTGCAGAATATACCGTAAAGAACTCCACCAATGCATTTCTTACTACCTATTGCTACCCCGCAGTCGATTTCGATCAAACCGACGAAACCCACTTCAGCTACAGCCTGGATGAAGGCGGTGCCATCAAAGAAAGCTACTATCAGCTTGGCATAGCCCTCAACACCTCCGGCGACGAGCTGTCGACCCGCATCTGGTCGCCCGCCAAGCGCATCGGCATCCGCCAAGTCAAGCATTTATCCAAAGCCTACGCCCTCGGTTTCGCCCTGGAATACGGCCACACCAGTTTCCGCTTCGACAAGACCGTTGCCAACCGCCTCGACACGCTGATGGCGATGGACGACGATCTGCGCTGGCTCGACAACGGCATCGTCAAGCACAAAGTCAACCTCGGCGAACTGGGCATCGAGCTCTTCCAGCGCATCCGCCTGCGTCCCTGCGGCGTCTTCCACAACGGCTGGCACTGGGACCTCGGCGTCTATGGCAACTGGGCCTTCAACGTCTACAAGCTGAAAGGCGAACACAACGGCGATGTCGCTTCGACGCGCAAACAGACCCTGCGCAACCTCAACGTCCTGGCCGACTACCGCTGGAACTACGGCATCACAACGCGCCTCACACGCGACTGGATAGGCCTCTATGCCCGCTACCGCCTCAACGGCATCGGCAAGGATGTCGCCGCCGACAAGGTGATGATGCCTCGCCTCGAAGTGGGCATCAACCTTTCGATTGGAGCCC
>R22__coassemble_1492_pt1 | contig 11588 bp, 9 predicted proteins | sample R22__metabat2_high_PE_041 | metagenome-assembled genome bin R22 | reverse complement strand
CATAAGCACCTATTCGGTTGTGGACTATCCCGCCAAAGGCAACTTCATCAACGAACTGATGAGCCAGACCAAACAGTCGCCCGGCACAATCAAGGCATACGCTGCCGACGGCAGCCAGACAGCCAACGCCTACCCCATCGCGCCCTGCGAAGGCGACGGCATCTGGATGAGCGGCAAACGAATGGTGGAGACCCTCAACCGCATCTGCGACACCAAAGGTCTGCAAGCACGTGTGGAATTCTTTATAATTGAAAATTGACACAACGCCAACGACATATAACAATCCTTGCCGCGATGCTGCTGATGGCGACATCGGCCAGCGCGCAGCCCTACGCACTGTCCAAGGTGCGCAGCGGTATCGAGACACGCCGCCACTACTACGAGACAACGTGGGTGTGCACTGGCGATACCATTGCCGCCGACAGCACCAACAACGACGGCGTCATATACCAAATCGACGGATTCTGGATAACCTGCCAAGAAGTTTCGCAGGATCTGTGGCAATATTATATGAACAGCAATCCGTCGGCAACGAAGGACGAGCTGTTGCCAGTGACCAACGTCAGCCGCCAGGCCGCCGACTCGTTCTGTTTCGAGATGCAGTACAGACTACTGCAGGAATGGCGCCTGCCGACAATGAAGGAATGGCTGTTCGCCTACAAAGGAGGACTTTTCAGCGAAGGCTACCGGTATTCCGGAAGCAACAACATCAATTTTGTTGGCTGGACGGCCCACAACAGCGGCGGAAAGCTGCACAAAGGCAGCAAGCTCATACCCAACGAGTTGGGTATCCTGGATATGGACGGCAATGTGGCCGAGATTGTCACCGATGGCGACAGCACGCTCTATGCCGGCAGGACGTACAACTCTAAAGTCACCAAAACAAAACAACAAATCATTTCAAACACCGTAGCTCCCGAATGCTGCGGACTGCGCCTTGTATGGCATCAGCCTCTATGGTTCAACAGCTATACCGAACGCGTATTCCGCTAATGCAAGCTGCGGACATTAATATCGAACAACAACAAAAACCGACACAATGAGAAAAGTAAAAGTAGGACTGGCCCAGATGACCTCGGGACCCGACAAAGAAAAAAACATAGCCCGCTACAGCGAGAAGGTGCGCCAGCTGGCCGCCGAAGGAGCGCAGATTGTCTGCCTTCAGGAACTGTTTGCGTCGCTCTATTTCTGCGACACCGAGGACTACCACAACTTCCGCTATGCCGAGCCCATCCCCGAAGGTCCAACGACACAGCATTTTATGGCTCTTGCCAAAGAACTGGGAGTTGTCATCATCTGTTCTATGTTTGAAAAGCGCGCCGAAGGACTCTACCACAACACCACCGCCGTCATCGACGCCGACGGCAGCTATCTGGGCAAATACCGCAAGATGCACATCCCCGACGACCCGGGCTACTACGAGAAGTTCTATTTCACCCCCGGCGATCTGGGCTACAAGGTGTTCCATACACGTTTTGCGCGCATCGGTGTGCTTATCTGCTGGGACCAGTGGTATCCCGAAGCTTCGCGCATCACCGCCCTGATGGGTGCCGAAATACTCTTCTACCCCACCGCCATCGGCTGGGCCATCGACCAGGACGAGGCAACCAACGACGAGCAATACCAAGCCTGGCAGACCATCCAGCGCAGCCACTCGGTGGCCAACGGAGTTCCCGTTGTCAGCGTCAACCGCACTGGCCGCGAGGGTGATATGCAGTTCTGGGGCGGTTCGTTCGTCACCAACGCTTTCGGACGCGTCCTGTGGCAGGGTCCGCACCTCGACGAGTGCATCCACGTCGAAGAGCTCGACCTCGACGACAGCGACAAATACCGCCGCCACTGGCCCTACCTGCGCGACCGACGCATAGACAGCTACGAACCGATACTGCGCAGATACATCGACTGACAATCTTCTGTAAACAACGATAATGACAACTGCGTCAGCCACTAACGCATTCACGCAATAACGCACTAACGCATTATGATAATAAGCCCAACACCCAAAGACCGCGGATTCTATATGCCCGCCGAATGGGAGCAACACGAAGCCACTTGGCTCAGCTACCCTCACAACGAAGACTCCTGGCCGGGAAAGATCGAAAGCATTTTCCCGTCCTACCATCTGTTTATCAAGACCCTTACCGAGGTCGAAACGGTCCACATCAACGTACAGGACGAAGAGATGGAGAACCGCGTCCGCGCCGCACTCAAAGAGATTGGCGCCTTTATGGTCAACGTCGAGTTCCACCGCTTCCCGACCAACGATGCCTGGTGCCGCGACCACGGCCCAGCATTCCTCCTGAACCACAAAGTGGCCGGTATGCGCGCCCTCGTCAACTGGAACCACAACGCCTGGGGCGGCAAATATCCCTACGAACTCGACACACAGATACCGGCACACATAGCCAAGCATCTTGGAATCACGATGTTTGAGCCCGGCATCGTGATGGAAGGCGGCTCGATCGACGTCAACGGACGCGGCGACCTGCTGACCACCACCTCCTGCCTGCTCAACCCCAACCGCAACCCCAACCTCAGCCAACAGCAGATAGAAGAACACCTGCGCGCCTACTATGGCGTCGACAACATCATCTGGCTCGGCGACGGCATCGCCGGCGACGACACCGACGGCCACGTCGACGACCTGAGCCGCTTTGTCGACGACGACATCATCGTCACCGCCGTCGAGGAAGACCGCAACGACGAGAACTACGCTCCCCTGCAGGCCAACCTCAAGCTCCTCAACAGCTGCCGACTGGCCAACGGCAAGCAGCCCACCGTCGTCGAACTGCCAATGCCGTCGCTGGTGGAATACGAAGGCCAGCGCCTGCCGGCGTCATACGCCAACTTCTATATTTGCAACGGCCTCGTCATCTTCCCGACCTATAAATGCGACAACGACACACGTGCAGCATACATCCTTGAAGAATGCTTCCCGAAACGGGAAATCGTTGGCATAGACAGCACCGACATCATCTGGGGCCTTGGCAGCTTCCACTGCCTAAGCCAGCAGATGCCGATGTGAATGGTGAATTGCGACCAGTGACCAGCGACACGAACTTGCCCGAATCACGATTCACATTTCACTGATCACTTTGAACTGTATAACTTTATAAACATTTACAATGAAAAGAATCCTAACATTGATTATCCTCTGTGCCGCTGCTATAGTCGCACAGGCGCAGGGCAAAGGCTACGAATGCACCTATCAGGAGAAGATGGACATCAGCCAGCATTTATCGAAAATCGACCCCTCAATGCGCGATGCCGTCGCCGAATTTATGACCAAACGGAAAAACTACTACACCCTTACCTTTGCCGACGGCAAGTCGTACTACGAAAAGAACAAGCAGATTAGCGACGACGATTTCGGGATGGATGCCGCACCAGCCTACTTTGTCGACTTCGACAAGCAGGAACAGACGACCGTCAACAACTTCTTCGGCCGCACTTTCCTCATCAACGAGCCCTTCAAAACGGCCGACTGGACTTTCGTCAACGAGACGCGCACCATTGCCGGTATGAATTGTTCAAAAGCCATTCATACCGACACAGCGATGACCATCGAAGTGTGGTATTCGACCCAAACGCCCATTCCCGCCGGTCCCGGCAGCTGCTATGGACTTCCCGGCCTGGTGGTCGAGGTCACATTAGGACCCCTCACCTACACGCTGACCGAAATCAAGAGTCTCGACCAGGCTCCCAACATCAAGAAACCCTCCAAAGGCAAGAAAGTGACACAAGAAGAGTATCTCGAAATCGTTAAAAAGAAACTCGAAGAAATGGGTCTCGGCAACTTCGGCAATGGCGTACAAACCTTCAATATAAAGCTATGAAAAAGGGACTCTTTCTTTGCGTCCTGATGCTGTATGCTCTGCCGAGAGTGGCACTTGCACAGCTCAAAGGCACAGTGACGACGTCCGATGCCTCGCCGGCAGCCTACGCCACGGTGCTGCTCTTCGAAGACAGCGTCACCGACGGCTCGCCAAAAGCCTACGCCATCACCGACAGCAAAGGCAGTTTCAACATTAAAGCCTCCCACAAGACAGGCAACTGGATTGTAGTGCGCTACCTTGGATATAAAGAATACCGCAAAACGCTGAAAGCCCAGGACAAGACCCTGAACATCAGACTCGAAAAGGACATCCAAAACCTCAAGACAGTGACCGTCGCCGCCGAGCGCAAAAGTGTCGAAGTCAGCGGCGACACCATCAAGTTCAACACCGAATACTACAAGACGGGGGCCGAGGACAACGCCGCCGAAGTTCTCAACAAGATCCCCGGTATGGAAGTCAACGACAACGGCGAAGTGTCGTATGGCGGCAAGAAAGTGGACAAGATAACCATCGACGGCAAAGACCTCTTCGCATCAGGCAGCGACGGGGCACTCAACACTCTTTCAGCCGATGCCATACAGGGAGCCGAAATACTCCGCAACGCACGCACTGGCAGCATTATCGACGATTTTGCCGGCCGCGAGCTAACGACCCTCAACCTCAAAACCGACGGCCGAACACGCATAGGCGGCAAAATATCGGCTGCCGGCGGTATCTTCAGCAAATACAAGAGCGAAAACTCGATGCTCGTCATTGGCAAGAAGCTCTCACTCACCGGCATACTCTCGGCCAACAACACAGGCGAGGCTGTTTTTTCCATCAACGACTATGTGCAGCACATCGTCGGACTGGACAACCTGCTGCGAACGGGCGGCAAAGGATTCTCATTCAGCGAAGACGAACTTGCGATGCTGATGCCGCCCAGCAACGTCTACCAGTCGCGCAACGGCATCGCCACCCTCAGCGGCAGCTGGCAACCGTCCGTCAAGCTGCGCGTCAAGGGCAACATCATCGCCAACGGCACCGACGTCGGTGCCGAAAGCCTCTCGCAGCAGGAGTACTTTCTGCTTGGCCTCATCAACAGCCACCGCTCGGCCAGCGGCAACCAGAACCTGTTCTTCAGCAGCCAGTTGCAGGAGACGTGGAAGGCAGGTGACAACATCGAGTTCAGCAGCCGCACACGCTACTCGCGCTCCAGGCTCCTGTCCGACGACACGCTTTCCGAAAGCGGTATGGGCAATCTGACGACCTTCGAAAACAGCGGTATGTACAAGTGGGGCATCGGCCAAGAGATGGTTCTCAACGCCGAACTTGGCGACAACCTGCTTTCGGCACATTTGGACATCAGCCACACCCGTCGCAACCACTCCTATGCGCTCCTGTCGAATCAGGCTCTGCTGCCCCTCTCCTACTACACCCTTGACGCCGAAGGCTACACCATCGACAACAGCCGCCAGATTGTCAACACCACCGTATCACCCGATGTCACATACGCCATCAAGTTGGGGCATCGTTTCACACTCAACACGACACTGGCCTTCAACCACACACGTTCCTCGTTCCGGCACACTCCGCAGCAGGGCGATTCCGTCGCCGCGCACCTGGGCAGAAGCGAAGCCACCCTTGCCGTCGAGCTGGGCAAGAACAAAGGCATTTTCCGTTTCACACTTGGTGCCGATGCCGTGGCCTACCTATTCCAGACAGACATAAGCCAGATTGTCGACCGTCCGCAGTTCAGTTTGCTGCCGCAAGGATCAGTAACCCTGGCCTTCAGCAGCGCACACCGCCTGAGCCTCGCCGCCTCCCTGACGCGCAGCCCCATCGAGCTCGAGCGGTTGCTGCCACAAACAATGGTGACGGGCTACAACAGCATCTATGGCGGTTCGCAAATCACCGATCCGCGCAGCCGCTCCGCCAACGTGAACCTCAACTACTATATCTTCGACCTTTTCTCCAACACCCTTTTCTACGCCGCCGCCGGAATCAGCGAAAACCGATTCTACGTCAAGCCCTATTCGCTGCAGGATTCCACCATCCTTTCGACAACCCGCTACAACAACGACGGCCGGATGCAGACCCAGTACATCACGGGACACCTCAGCAAAGGGCTCGGATCGTTCCCGGCCGACATCAAGCTCTACGCAACCTTTTCAAACACCACAAGCCAAACCGCCGTCAACAGCAGCGAAGGCGAAATCAACTCGCAGAGCTACAACGGCAGCCTGAGCCTCGTAACCCGCTCCAAGAAAGCCTTCAACACCGAAATAGGTGTCAGTTATGCAACCTCGACTAGCCAGTACACCGCCACTGCCTCCGTCAGCACCACGCTGCACCAATATGGAGCCTATGGGGCTGCAATCCTCACATTCAAGAAGTTCCGTGGCGAGGTGCGCTACTCCTTCTCGCACATCGAAAACGGCAGCTACAGTCGAGACTTCAACGACATAAGCCTGCGTGCCGAATACCGCCTCAAGAACTGGCGCATCCTGCTGCGCGGCAGCAATATGCTCTATATGGACACAATGGACTGGCTTTCAATCGCCTCCACAGCGCTCTACAACAGCACCACACAATACCGCAAAGTGCCCGGTTACCTCATTGCCGGTCTCGCCTACCGTTTCTGAACAGCAGTTCAACACTCCACGACATCAATGCGCGTCACCGCTTTCCCTTTTCTTCTTCCGATGCCTGCAAAAGCAGCTTGTGGCCTATCCAAATGGCGAAGGGCAGCGAGAGCAGGAAAGTGCACACATCGGCGACAGCCTGCGTCATCTCGACACCCTGCAGGCCAAAGAAGCGCGGCAGCACAAGGACGGCGGGAATGAAGAAAAGTCCCTGGCGTCCAATGGCGAGCAGCGTCGCAGGGAAGGTCATACGAATGTTTTGGAAAAGCATATTGGTCGCTGTGCTCAGTGTGCACAGCGGGAAGACCACACACTGCCACCGCAGCGCAGCGGTGCCGATTTCGAGCAGAACGGGGTCCTCGTCGCGAAACACTGCGACGATGTGCGGTGCAAAGATGAACCCCAAAGTCGACAGCACGGTCAGCATCGCCGCCGAGACGGAAAGGGCGAACAGGTACGACTGGCGCACACGGCGGTATTTGCGAGCTCCGTAGTTGAAGCCGCAGACGGGCTGGAAGCCTTGCGTAAAGCCAAGTATCAGCGAAAAGGCGAACATCGTGGTGCGCGACACGACGGCAAAGGCTGCCACCGACGAGGCGTCCTGTCCCACGGGTGCATAATGTGCCGCCGCGTGGTTAAGCATTATAACTGAAACACAATTAAATGCCTGGCGGAAAAGCGACGGCAAGCCGCCGGCAATGATTTCGCCATAGCAGGAGAGCGACGGACGGAAGCAGGCGATGCGGATGTGCACCGAGTCGCCGCGCGTAGTGCCCAGCAGCAGCAGGCACCAGGCGAAAAATTGGCTGAAAGCCGTCGCCAGCGACGCGCCCGTCACACCGAGGTCGAGTCCAAAAATGAGCAGCGGGTCGAGCGCTATGTTGAGTAGGGCACCGCTTACGATGCCCACCATTCCGAACCGTGCGTTGCCTTCGAGGCGCAGCTGGTTGTTGAGCGTCAGCGCCGACATCATAAAAGGCGAGGCTATCAATATGTAGCGCAAGTAGTTGCAGGCGTACGGCACCACGTCGGGCGGAGCTCCGAGAAGGACCACGAGCTGCGGCAGCAATGGCAGCCCCACCAGTGCCGCAACGACGCCCAGCAGCAGAGGGGTAAAAAAGCCCACGGAGGCCATAAGCTCAGCGTCGTCGTATCGTCGCGCACCCAGCGCACGCGAAATATGGTTGCCCGATCCGTGGCCAAAAAAGAAACCAACAGCCTGAATGAATGTCATATAGGCAAACGAGATGCCGATACCTGCGGTAGCCTCGGTCGACAGGTGCCCGACAAAAGCGGCATCAACCACATTGTAGAGCGCGGTGACGACCATACTGACCATCGAGGGTATGGCAAGCCGCAACACCAGCCGCGGAACTGGCGTTTGCGTCATCTCTATATATTTGGCATCAAGGGAAGGCAAGGGAGTTGAGAGTTGAAAGTTGAGAGTTTCAACTTTTAATTATCTGTGTATTGCCCTGCGAATTGAGGAGCATCAGCGTTGCAGTGTGCAGCTCGCCGTTGCGCTGGTATTGGACCTCGACGTTGTCGCCGGGATTGAACAGTGCCACTTCCTCCATCATCGAAGCATAGGAATTTACATCCATATTATTGACTTTAAGCAGGATGTCACCTTCGCGAAGTCCGGCCTTGTCGGCTGCGCATTTGGGGATGACGCGTGCAATATAGATCCCTTTGGGTTGTTCGAGCTTAAGCTTGGCGGCCAGTTCGTTTGTCACTTCGACAACATTGATGCCGAGGTATCCGCGCTGGACGGCACCATAGCGGCGCAGGTCGCCAGCCACCTTGCGGGCAATATTGGACGGAATGGCGAAGGAATAGCCTGTATAATAGCCATTTCCGCTAGCGATGGCCGTATTGATGCCTATCAGTTCAGCACGTCCGTTGACCAACGCACCGCCCGAATTGCCGCTGTTGACGGCGGCGTCGGTCTGGATGAACGACTCGATGGTGCTCTCCACGCCGGGATTGTTTATGATGTTCATATAGCGCGCTTTAGCCGAGATGATGCCGGCCGTCACGGTCGAGGTCAGGTTGAAGGGGTTGCCGATGGCCAGCACGGGCTCGCCGATGCGCGCCGAGTCGCTGTTGCCGAAGGGTATAAACTGCAGGTTGTCGGCCTGTATCTTAATGACAGCCAAGTCGGTAGCAGGGTCGATACCAACAATTCGGGCTGGCAATTCGCGTTTGTCGTTGAGGGTGACAGTAAGTTTTTCGGCGTCTTGCACAACGTGGTTGTTCGTCACGATATATCCGTCGGACGAGATGATGACGCCCGAACCAAAGGCGTTGTAGGTCTGGCGGCGCACGCCACGGTCAATAATCATACCAAAGAAGGACTGGTAGAGAGGCGTGAGCTTGGTCATTTCGGTTTTGATGTGGACCACGGCGTCGATGGTGCGTGCCGCCACTTCGGTGAAGTCGGTTTGGGTGACCAGCGACGGCAGGGGTTGCTGCACGGGGCGTTCCACGACCTTTACTTCATTCTGCGATTCGTTCTGTGCGTTGCAGCCGACTGTAAGCAGGGCTGCCATTGCTATTACCAAGAGAGTTCTTTTCATAATCGTGATTTTTTATGGGTAACAAAAAAACAGCGTTTTTATTATTGGCAACCTCCAAAAAATCGTTCAATTTGCGTTTTGCTTGCAAAACAAATCTCTAATTTTCAATTCGTTTAATTCGTACAATTCGCCGTTTAAAAATAATTATTTGAGGTGTCCAATAATATGCGACTTTTTGCGTTATAGATGAAAAAGGCGATAAAATAATATGAAAGTCATTATAGTAGGAACAGCATATCCCTATCGCGGGGGTCTGAGCGCGTTCAACGAGCGGCTGGCATACGAATACCTGCAGCACGGCGACGAGGTGGAGATATACACCTTCACGCTCCAGTACCCTTCGTTCCTCTTTCCGGGCAAGACCCAATACAGCGACGAGCCGGCGCCAAAGGGACTCACTATCCACCGCCACATCAACTCCATCAATCCTTTCAACTGGCTAAAAACAGGCCGCGAGATAGCCCGCAAGCGCCCCGACCTGCTGATTACCAAGTTCTGGCTGCCTTTTATGGCTCCCTGCCTGGGAACCATCGAGCGGCGCGTGCGCCGCAACGGCCACACTCGGATTGTGTCGATTCTGGACAACATCATACCTCACGAACACCGTCCGGGCGACCGCATTTTTGCTCGCTATTTTGTGCGGTCGACCGATGCCTTTGTGGCAATGTCGCGCTCGGTGCTCGACGACCTGAACCTCTTCGACACCCAAAAACCGCGCCGCTTCTGCCCTCACCCACTCTACGACCACTATGGAGACATCCTGCCCAAAGAGGAGGCCCGGAGTATGATAGGCATCAACACGGACGGGCGCTACGTGCTCTTTTTCGGTTTCATACGCAGCTACAAGGGTTTGGACCTGCTGCTCGACGCGATGGCCGACCCACGCATCGCGCAGCGCGACATACGCCTGATAGTGGCCGGCGAATTCTATGGCGACCCGAAACCATATATGGAACAGATTGAGCGTCTGGGCATTGCCGACAGAATAAAGCTCTGCACCGACTTCATCCCCGACAGCCAGGTGAACCGCTATTTCTGCGCTGCCGATCTGGTGGCGCAGCCCTACAAATCGGCCACACAGAGCGGCGTGACGCAGATAGCCTTCCATTTCGAAAAGCCGATGCTCGTCACCGACGTCGGCGGACTGGCCGAGATAGTGCCCGACGGCAAGATAGGCTATGTCGTCCAGCCCGACGCGCACCAGATAGCCGACGCCATAGTGCGCTACTACGACCAACAGCGCGAAGCGCCATTCACCGAAGCCGTACGCGACGAAAAGCAAAAATACACCTGGAACAAAATGCTCGAAGCCATCGGAACCCGAGAGTTGAAAGCCGAAACGACTTGCAACCAGCAATCCCAACTTTAACCTATAACCTTTAACCTTTTCAACAATGATCATCCGAAGCAAAGCACCCTTACGACTTGGCCTGGCAGGCGGCGGCACCGACGTCTCGCCCTACTCCGACATCTACGGCGGAGCCATCCTCAACGCCACCGTCGATATGTTTGCATACACCACCATCGAACCCACCAACGACGGCAAAGTCGTCTTCATAGCCCCCGACAAGCACCTGACCGAAGAATACAGCAATGCCACCGAGGTCGACACCGACGGATACTTCATCCTCCACAAAGGCGTCTACAACCGCATCGTGCGCCAGTTCACCCACCACCCCCTGTCGCTGCGCATCGCCTCCTTCGTCGACGTGCCGGCCGGCAGCGGTATGGGCACCTCGTCGACGCTGGTTGTCAGCATATTGGGCGCCTACGTCGAGTGGCTCAAGCTGCCCCTCGGCGAATACGACATAGCCCGTCTGGCATACGAAATAGAGCGCATCGACCTCGGCCTCGCAGGCGGCAAGCAGGACCAGTACGCCGCCACCTTCGGAGGCTTCAACTTTATGGAATTCGTTGGCGACAACGTCATTGTCAACCCCTTGCGCGTGCGCCCGCGCTACCAGGACGAGCTGTGCCACAACCTGTTGCTCTACTACACCGACACCAGCCACGTCAGCGCCGACATCATCAAGGAGCAGCAGCAAAACGTCAAAGCCAAGAAAAACGACAGCATCGACTCGATGCACAAGCTCAAACAGCAGGCCGTGCAGATGAAAGAGGTACTGCTGAAGGGCGATATCGACCGCATCGGCGAAATCCTCGACTTCGGATGGCAGAACAAGAAGCAGATGGCCAAAAGCATCACCAACCCGCGCATCGATGCCATCTACAACGCTGCACGCCAGGCCGGTGCCAGCGGCGGCAAAATCAGCGGCGCCGGCGGCGGCGGATTTATGTTCTTCTACTGCCCCGGCCTCACACGCCACAGCGTGGCCGACGCCCTGGCCCAATTCGGCGGCTCTGTCCACCGCTACGAATTCACCACCGAAGGCCTCAAAACCTGGACGATGGCATAATCCGATACTTATCGCCACACAACAAGGCAAAAACCACCCAACTCCGCGGTTTTTGCCTGATTTTTTCAGCCCCTCTACAGCCACCCGCTCCGCCATTTCCTATATATATCCTATATATATCCTATATCGTTC
>R22__coassemble_1487_pt1 | contig 11605 bp, 7 predicted proteins | sample R22__metabat2_high_PE_041 | metagenome-assembled genome bin R22 | reverse complement strand
TATTTTGATATAAGATATATATAGGATATATATAGGAAATATATAGGAAATGGCGAAGCAGGTGGCTGGGGAAATAAGCGAAAAACCTTTCGCCGTTTTTGGCGAAAGGTTTTATAAAAACACCTAACATTTAAACTCTAAACTATCAGAAAATCAAGCGGTCCAGCATCTTCCAGAAGTCGGGGAAGGACTTGGACACCACGTCGGGGTTCTTGATTTTCAGGTCGGGATTGATGACCCGAAGGACACCGAAGGCCATTGCAATGCGATGGTCGTCGAAAGAGTCGATCTCGTCGGCTTTGGCCAGGCTTTCTTTGGTGAACGGCTCGCCGGCGGAAATCAGCATCACATCGTCGTCGATCGTCACCTCCCGGCCCAGCTTTTTCAATCCTTCGGCTATGCTTTCCAGCCGGTTGCTCTCTTTGTAGCGCAGGTTGGCGACACCAGTCAGCTTGGCGCTGATGCCGAGGGCTGCACAGGTCACGGCGACGGTCGGCACCAGGTCTGGCGTGTCGACAAAATCCCATTCCAGACTGTCGGCAAAGCCCTTCTCGCGTTTCAGCTCGATCGACTGTTCGCCCTGATTTACAGTCAGTCCAATCTTTGTAAAGATATCGCGGACCGCCCTGTCGCCCTGAAGGCTTTCGCGCTGAAGACCCGGCAAACGGATAGGAACGTCGGGCAGAAGCGCAGCGGCCTCGAAGAAATAGGAAGCTGACGACCAGTCTTTTTCGATCGAAACGACATCGCATTGCGGAATGGAATGTTCAATATTGTACGCCGGAGGGTTGCCCTTAAGAACCCACTGAACCTTAGCCTGTTCCATAACCTGGAGGGTCATTTCGATATAGGGCTCCGATGCGCGGGTGCCTACCAGTTCCACCACACCACCCTGAGGCATTGTGGCCGCCGAGAGAAGCAACGCCGAAGCAAACTGGCTGGAGATACTGCAGTCAATCACAATACGTTGCGCCGTCGGTATGGCACCTTCGATTTTCAGCGGAAGGAAGCCCTCCTCGTTGGTGCAGGTTATGGAACATCCTGCATTGCGCAGAGCGTCAATCAGTTGCCCCATCGGGCGGCGGCAGAGCTGCTCCGAACCCGTCAGAATGTGAGTGCCGGGAGTTATGGAAAGCAGAGCGAGCATAAAACGAGCCACCGTAGCGGCATCGCGACAGTCGAAATTGTGGCGTCGGCTGGCCTTCAATTGATGCAGAAGACGTCCAAGTTGTTGAGTATCATTTGATGTAGATATATTCTTAATCTTGATACCGGTACGCGACATATAGTCGAGCATCAGCCAGCGGTTGGATAGGCTTTTGGATGAGGGCAGTGTAACTTGTATTGTTTCCAGTTCCATAATGTGTTTTTATAAAAAGCTTTTACTTACTGATTTATAGAAACTTAATTCAAAAGTCTTAATTTCAAAAACTTTGCAAAATTACAAAAAAATTTTTTAAAACGCCAGATTTGGCAATAAAAAAAATTGAACGTTGAACAGTTAAAGATTAGAGTTGAACGTTGAATTAAAACTTGATACCGTATTCTTTTATTTTACGATACAGGGTCCGTTCCGAGACACCAAGCTCCTGCGCTGCCGGACGACGGCGTCCGTGATGGTGTTCGAGGGCGCGCAGAATTGCCGCCTTCTCACGGTCGGAAAGCGAGATGGACTCGTTTTCGACGACTTCCGAATCCTGAAACTCGACCTCTTCGGCATTGTCAATCTGCTGATGTGGTGTATGATAGCCCGTCATCGGCGAAGGCGCCACCGGAAGTCCCAAGTGCGACGAATCGAGCTGGTAGTATCCTTCGGTGTCGACCAAGGACGGCTCTTTCTGCAAAGGCTGAACTGGCACTCCCTGGCGAGCCATCGAGGTAATGATTTGCTTAAGGTTGCTGATTTCGTTGCGCATCTCGTTGATCATCTGACCCATAGAAAGGGCCTTGAGCAGCAACTCGCGGTCGGAAATCGAATTGGGTTCCGACGTTTCGCCACGAAAGAGAACAGGCAATTTCTCTTCCGGAACAAAATGTATGTAATTCTGAAGTATGTCGCTGGTTATCAGGCGCTCGTTTTCAACGACCGCAATTTGCTCGGTGACATTTTTCAGCTCGCGGACGTTGCCGTACCACGGATAGTCCATCAGATACTGCTTGCCGTCGTCGGAGAGTTTGAGTAGCGGCATCTTGTATTTTTCAGCAACATCTGAGGCAAATTTGCGGAAAAGCAAGACAATGTCGTCCTTGCGTTCGCGCAGCGGAGGGATGGATATAGATATCTGATTTAGACGGTAATAGAGGTCTTCGCGATAGTGTCCGTTGCGTATGGCGGCCAGAAGGTCCACATTGGTTGCCGCAACGACGCGGACATTGATTTTGCGGGCCGACGACGAGCCTACGGGGATGATTTCGCCGTTTTCGAGGACGCGGAGCAGCTTGACCTGCATCGACAAGGGCAATTCGCCAACTTCGTCGAGGAAAATAGTGCCGCCGTCAGCTTCCTCAAAATAGCCCTTACGGTCCTTGTCAGCACCTGTAAAAGAGCCTTTTATATGTCCGAACAACTCACTTTCGATCGTACCCTCAGGAATGGCTCCGCAGTTGACAGAAACCAGCTTCTTGTGCTTGCGGGCCGAATTGTCGTGGATCATCCTGGCAAAAATCTCTTTTCCCACGCCACTCTCGCCCGTAACAAGGATAGACAAATCGGTGGGTGCCACTTGAATAGCCTTGTTTATTGCAAGTATCAGTTTAGGGTCGTTGCCTATAATGTCGTATCTGTTTTTTATTGTCTGAATATCCATCTGATGACAGTTTGAAAGTATTATTAACTGATAACCCTGTTCAGGGCTGTTCCTATCTTTTGTTTTAGATTCATTAGCTGCATTTTCTGCGAAATGAGAATTAGACGTTCGTTGTCGTCGGTCAAGTAAGGGAACTGGCGATCGATATCGTCGATTTTGATATCCAACTTTTTCATTTTCAGCGTTAACAACGATTCCTGAACATCCATACCGATGCGTTCCTCTTTCGTCGGAACGTGAATGTGCTTTTCGCGCCACTTGTCGCTAACCGTATATTCGTCCATCATCATCGAGATAACGGTATCGCGAACCTGCTGATTTTCACCATCTACAAAAATCTGAGTATCAACAGAAGTCTCGCCGTCGTTTAAGCGCTTGGCGTATTCGTTGAAAATAAGCTGGCAGACGGGATCTACGAAAGCCAGCTGATCGTTAAGCAGTTCGCCGACAATGATTTGCGCGACGGTGTACTTCTCTGCAGCCGCTTCACCGCCATTGTTCTGCGGCGTTGCCTGCATTCCGGGCGAGGAAGGAATGGCGATAACTTCGTTACCGTAGTTCAGCAAGAGGCTAATTATCTTGTTTTCTTGGCTTTGCGCCGGATTAATCATAAAAGGAGCCACAGGCTTCATTGCAGCCTGCTCCTTGGCCTGTTCATTGGCCTGCAGTTCGGGCTGGGCGCCGTTGTCCGCAAGGTCCTTATCACCCTCGTCCGGTTTATGATTCAGAGACTCATACAGCTTGCGGTTCAATGTTTTAGCCAGCTCGTTTTGAAGTGTTTCTTCAGGTATGTGCAGAAGCGACGCGCACTGGGTCACATACTCTGTCCGCTCCATCAAATCCGGCACCAGAGCTATGGTGCGCACTATGTCACTCAGCACTTCAGCCTTACGTATCGGATCGCCTTTTATATCGGCCGACAAAATCTTGGTTTTGAACAGAATAAAGTTCGTCTCATTATCGCGCAAATAGTCCTGCAACTGCGTCGATCCGTACTTCTGCGCATAGCTGTCGGGGTCGTCGCCATCGGGGAAAAGCACCACACGGACGTGCATACCCTCTTCAAACAGCATATTGACAGCGCGGAAGGCTGCCTTGATGCCGGCCGAATCGCCGTCGTAGAGCACAGTGACATTCTTGGTGTAGCGCCGCATCAGCCGCACCTGCTCGACGGTGAGCGAAGTGCCACACGAAGCGACAGTATTCTCAACGCCAGACTGATACATCGAAATGACATCGATATTACCCTCGACAAGATAGCATTTGTCCTGCCGTGTTATTGCATTCTTGGCCTGATAAAGCCCATAGAGGATATGGCTCTTGTTATATATTTCAGAATCAGGTGAATTAACATACTTTGCCGCCTGTTTTTCTTTCGACAATACACGGCCGGAAAAACCGAGAACGCGCCCCGAAACACTGTAGATCGGGAACATAACGCGGCCACGGAATCGGTCGTAGGTCTTGCCGTCATCCTTGAAGATGGTGAGACCCGTTTTTTTCAACACATTCTCGCTGTACCCGTTAGCGAGGGCGTGACGAGTGAAATTCTCCCATTCGTCCAGACAGTAACCAAGACCGAAATCCTTGATAACCTTGTCAGTAAGGCCGCGGCTATGGAAATAGGAAAGCCCGATGGCCGTTCCCATCTCGTTCTCATAAAGCAATGAGGCAAAATACTTTTGGGCAAATTCCGACACGTGGAACAGGGCATCGCGCTCGTTGTTCCGCTCAATCTGCTCTTCGGTGAGTTTCTCCTCCTCTACCTCAATATTGTATTTCTTTGCAAGCCAGCGCAATGCCTCGGGATAGGTATAGTGTTCGTGTTTCATCAGGAAGCCCACAGCGTTGCCACTCTCGCCGCATCCGAAGCATTTGTAGATGCCTTTGGACGGCGAGACATTGAAAGAGGGCGTTTTCTCATTATGGAATGGACAGCAGCCGATGTGGTTGGCTCCGCGCTTTTTGAGCGACACAAATTCGCCAATCACTTCCTCTATACGAGTCGCATCCATAATGCGTTGTATGGTTTCTTGATTGATCATAACAGTGTGCAAAATTACGAAAAAATCCAGAAACAGAAAAATTATTTTTAAACAATAAAAAATATTTCGTATCTTTGCAATCGTGAAAAAATATCTACAACGCTGCTTCACAGCCGTATTATTCACATCGATATTACTGGCTTCCAATCTTTTGCAAGCACGCAACACGCGCGACACAATAGGTTTGGGGGCTCGAATTCTCTTTTCTGAGAACAAAGGGCAATGGGACAGCAGGGTGTTGTTCCGCTCGACGATGCACAGCTCGACGCTGTTTGTGGAGCGCAACTGTTTCACGCTTGTGGTGCAGCATCCCGACAACGACAACCTGAAGCATTTTCCTTGCGACTACACGCAGAAAGGCCGCTATCGTCATCACGCCTATCGAATTAATTTCGAAGGAAGTAACGCAACCAGCGTTGAGGGTTTGGATCGCGAGAGCGGTTGCGAGAACTACTTCATAGGCCGCGACCAAAGCCGATGGGCCACCGGTGTGGGCGTGTTCCAATCGGTTCTGTATCACAACCTTTACGACGGTATCGATATGAAGGTCTACACGGCGGCAAACGCGATAAAATACGATTTTGTCGTCAATCCCGGAGCAGACCCAACGGATATCGTTATCGGATACGAGGGAATCGACGGATTGCGCATTCAAAACGGCGATTTGATTGTCAAGACATCCGTGGCCGACATTGTCGAACTGAAACCTTATGCATATCAGCCCGACGGCGAAAAACTTGTTGAAGTAAAAGCCAGTTACCAGCTCAAAGACAACAAAATAGTCTTCAAGATAGGCAACTACGACACCACGCGCATTCTCATCATCGACCCCTATCTGCATTTCTCGACCTACACCGGTTCGACGGCCGACAACTGGGGCACGACGGGATGCTTCGACGCTTACAAAAACACCTACACGTCGGGCGTAGTCTTCGGCACCGGCTATCCCACCTCGATGGGTGCCTACGACGGCACCTACAACGGCAACTGCGACATAGGCATCTTCAAGTTCGACAGTTCGGGCCACAACCGCCTCTTTGCCACCTACTTGGGCGGAAGCCTGGCCGATATGCCACACAGTATGTATGTCAACACGTTCGACGAGCTGCTGATTTTCGGCACCACGGGGTCGTCCGACTTTCCGGTCACGCCCGGAGCATACGACACCAGCTTCAACGGCGGCACATCGCTGCAGTACGAGGGGAGCCCGACAATCGATTTCCCCAACGGGTCGGACATATTCATCTGCCGATTCAACAACACGGGCACCCAACTGCAGGCGTCGACCTACGTGGGCGGCAGCGGCAACGATGGGTTGAACTATCGCAACTCGTTCGACTACAACACCATAATGATGGGCAACGACTCGCTCTATTTCAACTATGGCGACGGTGCCCGCGGCGAACTTATCACCGACGACCAGAACAATATTTACGTCGGTTCGACAACGCGCTCGGCCGATTTTCCCGTCACATCCAATTGCATACAAAGCTACAACAAAGGCTTCCAGGAAGGCGTCGTCTTCAAGATAGACTACAATCTTAAACACCTGATTTGGAGCACCTACCTGGGCGGCAACAAGGACGACGCAATCTATTCGATCGACTGCGACCGCGACTACAACGTGGTGGTGTGCGGCGGTACCAACTCGTACAACTTCCCCACCACGGCGGGGGCCTACCGCACCTACTACAGCGGCGGTTCGGCCGACGGCTTTGTCGCCAAAATCTCATATTACGGTAACCAGCTGATGGCCAGCACGCAATTCGGCTCGTCGGCCTACGACCAATGCTATTTTGTGCGCTGCGCAAAGAATGACGACATCTTCATTTTCGGCCAAACCAAGGCTCCGGGCAGCACGCTGATACACAACGCCAACTACAACACGCCCAACAGCGGCCAGATGCTGGCGCGTTTCCGTCCGGGGCTCGACACACTGGTGTGGAGCACCGTTTTCGGCACGGGCGACGTGACCACCAACGGTCCCAACCTGTCGCCCACGGCCTTTGCTGTCGACATCTGCAACCGCGTGTATCTGAGCGGATGGGGACGCATATTCCTGGGGCGCACTTTTGGCGGCACAAACTACCCTTGGGGCAGCCGCGGTACAACGGGTATGACCGTCACGAGCGACGCCTACCAGAGCACCACCGACGGACAGGACTTCTACGTTATGTCGCTCGACATCGACGCCAACCAGTTGGTCTACGCCACCTTCTTCGGCGAGCCGCACTCGTCGGGGGCCGGCTATTACAGCGGCGGCGACCACGTGGACGGCGGAACGAGCCGCTTCGACCGGCACGGGACCCTCTATCAGGCTGTCTGTGCCAGCTGCAGTGGCGGCGACGACTTTCCTATCACCACGGGTGCATACGGCCAGCACAACAACAGCAGCAATTGCAACAACGCCATTTTCCGCCTGAACCTGACCGACGACTTCCCCGTGGCCGATTTTGTCCAACCCCTGTCGGTTTGCGTGACTGGCAACAACGTGCCGATGATGAATATGGGACGCGGCGACAGCTTCAAATGGATTTTCGACGACGGGACCGTCTACGAAACGACATCGACCCAGACGTTCTACCACAACTTCCCCACCCCGGGTCTGCACCCCATAACGCTGGTGGCCTATATGCCCGACGGATGCAAACCGACGGACACGCTGACCCTCAACATAATGGTCTTCGGACGAGGAAGTTATAGCCTCGATACACTGAGCACCTGTCCCGGAATACCGCTGCAGATAGGCCTGACGCCAACACCGCAAACGGCATACCACTGGATAGAAGGCAACGTCAGCGACAGCACCATCGCCAACCCCATAGTCACAGAAAGCGGCACCTACACCCTGATAATCAGCCACACCGAAGCCGACTGCTACGACACTGTCACACAGGTGGTTCTAGTTGGCGAAGCCGATGCGACGATTGTAGGCGACACACTGAGTTGCTCGGTTCCTACGGTGCTCGACGTCAGCGCTCCAGGCAGCCACGTGACCTACCAGTGGTCGAGCAACAACCAGTTCAGCGACACCCTCAACAGCGACATATACCAGAGCCAATACAGCTTCACGCCCGACAGCGAGCAGTGGGTGTACGTCTATGTCGAGGACGACCTTGGCTGCGTCAAGCAGGACAGCATCCACATACGGTTCTACAACGTTGTAGACAGCGTGATAGTCCGCGACCCGCTATGTCCCGGCGAATGCAGCGGTTCGGTCAGCATCGTGGCGTCGCCGACCAACGCCGTTGCCCCCTACCAATACAATTGGGGAAACGGATGGAACAATCTGGATACGCAGTCGGGATTCTGTTCGGGCGACGGCACCGTCCTGTTTCGTGACGGCAAGGGCTGTATGGTAACAAACGATTTCACTATTAACTCGCCCCAACCGCCGACCATCGACACCATCGTAACCCACATACGCTGCCTGGAGTCGTGCACTGGCGAGATAAGCGTCTCAGTTTCCGGTCCTTCGACCTATTCGCTTTTGTGGCTCGACGACAGTTCGACAACGGCCACACGCAGCGACCTTTGTGCCGGAACATACATCCTTCAGGTTAGCGACAGCAACGGATGCCAGTTTTTCGACACGATAAAAGTATACGAGAATGTAGATATCAATGTAGATATCAGCCAGATGCAGAACACCTGTCCCGACCAGTGCAGCGGACGTGCCACCGCCCTTGCCAGTGGCGGCACGGAGCCCTACACGTATGTGTGGAACAATGGCGAGCAGACATCGACAGCCACCAATCTTTGTGCCGGAACGGCCATCGTCGTCGCCACCGACCAGAACGGCTGCGAGGTGAGAGACAGCGTCGTCATCGGGCAGCAGCAGTCGTTTGAAAACATCCGCGTTTGGGCCGATGCCGAGTATGTTTTTTCGGGACAGAGCGCGACGCTAAACGTAACAGAGATTCCGGGCGGCAGCTACTATTGGACGCCGTCGAACCTGGTGGATATACCGAGTTCCAGCCACCCGACAGCCACCGTATACGACACGACGATGTTCGTAGTCACCGTGACCGACTCGATAGGATGCACCTATAGCGACTCCGTAAGGCTGAATTGCGTCACCGTCAACTGCGGCGAGCCTAATATATTCATACCTAATGCTTTCACGCCGAACGGCGACACCAAGAACGACCAGTTATGCTTCCGTGGCGAGTGGGTACAGGAGTTCAATATAGCCATTTTCACCCGTTGGGGCGAAAAGGTGTACGAGAGCGACGACATAAACGCGTGCTGGGATGGTCGCTACAAGAACAACTGGTGTATGCCAGGCGTTTACGTGTACCATTGCCGCATAAAATGCGAAGACGGACAGGTGTCGCAGTTCAAAGGCGATGTAACCCTAATAAGATGATTTTCAACAGCAATTATCAGAAATTAAACAGCAATTAAGAGCAAATGTTTTTAGAACGTGACTGTCCGAGAATTATCATAAATGTCAAATAAATTTGACTAAAAACTTAGCGATGTCCAAGAAAGAGAAGAAAGATCAATTCGTAATAGCATATATAGCCGATTTTGCGCAGACCGAGACGGTGCTGAGCTATGCCGTGTTTATGGCGCAGATGCTCAGCAAGGGGCTGATACTGCTTCACGTCTGCGACCCGAAATACAGTGCGCTGACGCCCGACGAGGCGGAAGAGAAGCTGCGCCAGCTGCAGACGCAAGTCGAGCCGGGAGTGGGAGTCACCTACGCAGCGCTTAGAGGCGAGACGGCAAAGATTGTCGAAGTGCTACCCACACTGCTGGGCGCCGTGGTGGTGGTGGTGCAGGCCGACGCGAAGGCGCGTCGCGGCAGTGCGCTGAGCGGCAAGGCGATACTGAAGAATTTTGCCGTCTGCAAGACAGCGTTCCTTGTGGCGCAGGAGCCGCTTCGCGAAATGTCGAAGATGAAAAACATAGCGGCGAGCATTGACTTCAAGAAAGAGAGCAAGGACAAGGTAATATGGTCCAGCTACTTTCCGCGTTTTGGCGGCAGCCGGATGCACATACTGTACTACGACTACAAGGACGAGTTTCTACGCTCGAAGTGGTACGCCAATATGACGCAGCTGCACAAGCTGTACAGCAGTCTGAATATCAGCTTCGAGCCTCACATCATCGAATCCAAGTCGACCTATATGGATGTCAATGCGTTGCGCTATGCTGCCGCGAAGGGCTACGGGATGCTGATAGCGGTGACCACCAAGGAGAAAGACGGCCTGGAGTTCTTTGTCGGCGTACAGGAGCAGCGCACCATCGTCAACGGCGAGCGCATACCGATCCTTTTCCTGAATCCAAGAGAAGATTTGTATGTGTTGTGCGACTGAGAGAACGGAGAACGGAGAACGGAGAACGGAGAACTGGCTACCGCGTCAGCATTAACTAAAGAACACGTTCGTGTCACTATTCACTTATAAATTCAATATACTACAAGTCCGACGAGGCCTGAGAGCAGGATCAGCAGGATTGGATTGGTTCTGTGTCGGTAGGAGAAATAGAAGACAGCGGCAAAGATAATGACACTCAGGACGAACTGCAGGTTGAGGCCGGGCGTGCCAAAGCTTTCGGTGTTGAGGAGCAGCAGGGCGGCGGCGGCGATAAGTCCGACGACGGTGAGGCGCAGCACGCCGAATACGGTGTTGACAATCGGGTTGTTACGGTGTTGCGCGAGGAATCGCAGTACCAGCAGCATAGCGACGACGGGCAGTATGATAACGGCGAGCGAGGCGAGCAGAGAGCCGACGACCCCCTGCCAGGCAGGCAAGCCGCTGTTGACCACGGCGGTGTAGCCGACATAAGTAGCAGTATTGATGCCGATGGGGCCGGGCGTCATCTGGCTGATGGCGAGTATATCGGTGAATTCGCTGATTGAAAGCCAATTGTTTTTCACCACCACCTCGTTCTGGATAAGTGCAATCATAGAGTATCCACCGCCGAAAGTGAAGATGCCGATTTTGAGGAACGTCAAGAAGATGCGGATGAGAAGCATAGGAGCAGGATTTTATTGAGGTGAGGTAGTGGATTTGTCGCTGTTGTTCAACACCTTGCCATAGACGACCCCGCCGACGATAGCGGCAAGGATAACCCAGACCGGCGAGACGCCGAGGAGCCAAATCAGCAGAGCGGCGGCGAGGGGAATCCAGCAGTTTCGCCAGTTGATTTTGGCCGATTTGGCCATCCGGAACACGGGTGCGGCGATGAGAGCGACGACCGCGGGACGCAGGCCGAGGAAAAGGCGTTCGACCAGAGCGTTGTCGCGGAACTGGCGGAAGAAAACGGCCAGGAGCAGAATGAGAGCAATAGGCATCATTATGTTGCCGGCGATGGCGACGGCGACCCCCTTCCACCCTGCTTGCCGTCGTCCGATGCAGGTTGCCATATTGACGGCGAAGATGCCGGGCATAGCCTGCGAGAGGGACATCAGGTCGAGGAATTCCTCGCGCGAAAGCCAGTGCCTTTTGTCGACGAATTCCCTTTCCATAATAGGGATCATAACATAGCCGCCGCCGATAGTGAAGGTGCCTATTTCCCAAAAACTTACGAACAATTTCCAAAGCATAGGATAAAGATAAGAGATAAATAGAACGGAAGAGAGGAGGCTTTATTGCTCGTGGAGAGAGAAAAACAGGATGCGAAGAGCGTGGCGGAGTTTTGGGGGGAGAGGAAGCGACATAGATCCGCCAAAGGGAGGCACCCGGGAGGCCCGTTCCTATATCGTTCCTATATCGTTCTTATATCGTTCCTATATAAAAATAT
>R22__coassemble_1480_pt1 | contig 11655 bp, 12 predicted proteins | sample R22__metabat2_high_PE_041 | metagenome-assembled genome bin R22 | reverse complement strand
CATAGCTGGCATCGGCTTCGACGCACGCGTGGCACGACGGATGAAACAGGCCAAAGTGCGTGGCCTTCAAGCCTATGCGAAAATAATCCTCAGCGACTACCCCACCTACAAAGAGCACACGTTCCGGCTCAACATCGACGGCAACGAAATTGAACGCAAAGCCTGGTTCATCAGCTTTGCCAATTCCAACCAGTTCGGATACAACACCGCCATAGCCCCGCTGGCAAAACTCGACGACGGCCTGATCGACGTTTGCATCGTCGACCGTATCCCCCTGCTGCATCTGCCTTTGACCGCTCCCCTGCTCTACCTGAACCATTTCGAGCTGTCGCAGCACGTCGAATATTTCAAAGCCCACGAAGTAACCGTCTACAACAACGACGAGAAATGGGTGAACATCGACGGCGAAGGCGAACGCATCGGTACCGAACTGCACTTCTACAACACCAGAAAATCCCTCAAAGTCCTTGTACCCTGAGTGTTATATAGTGAATCGTGACAAGTGAATCGTGACAAGTGATCACTGGTCACTCATAATAAAATTCTCAATTTTCAATTCTCCACGATGTCCAAGAAAAACCGTATCGGTGTGGTTTATTCCACAAACCCTGATTTTGCTTACGAATACGAAAATGACGAACAGCAGCAGGAGACTCTGCCTCCGCAACAGCAGAAGCTGCACGTGACGCTCGACCGCAAACAGCGTGGCGGCAAGCAAGTGACGCTGGTGACCGGTTTTGTCGGCACCGACGACGACCTCGCCGCTTTGGGCAAGATGCTGAAAGTCAAGTGCGGCGTCGGCGGCAACACCAAGGACGGCGAAATCCTGATTCAGGGTGACTTTTGCGAAAAAGTAAAAGCACTACTCGTTGCCGAAGGCTACAAGGTCAAGTAGACCGGTCGCAAAAGGACCGGATAAGAAAGCGTTTCTGAATATCAGTATTTTGTCGTCACAGCCTTGTGGCGACCGCCTTTATAGAAGTGTTTTTTCCAATAACTGTTTTCCAACGAACTGATGGTTACGCCGTTAGACGTTGACGAATGGACGAAAAGGTCGTCTTTGAGATATATGCCCACGTGCGACACTTTGCCGTTGGAATTGGTGAAGAACACTACGTCGCCTTCACGCAGAGCGTTGCGCCCCAGCATTTTATCCATATCCTTCTGAATATCGTTGGCAGTGCGGTGAAGCGTGGCACCATATACTGACTTAAAAATATTTCCGACAAAACAGGAACAGTCGACGCCCGACGTTGTGCAGCCTCCGTATTGATACGGCGTGCCATACCACGAATCGATGGCAGCATACAGTTTGCGGTTATCCTTGTCGTTCAGTTCGATACCCGTGGAGCTGTGGCCTGACGACCCTGATGGACGATTGTTTGTATTGGTTCGGAACGTGACGGGAGTCTCCTTGACATACTCGTCGGCATATAACTGGCCGACAATATATTCCTCGTCGCTAAGGTCGGTATTCAGGAACTGCTTGATGGCTTTGCACGACGACATCGAAAGCACCGAAACCAGCATCGCTGCACACAAAATAGTTTTACGGGTATTCATTTTGTCCAATTTTTTGATTGTTCTTCGTTATTCTTTATCTTCCACAACCACAAACACATCCTCATTCTTGCGTTTCATATAATAATTCTCGCGGCCATAGCGCTCTATGGTGTCCAGGTTGTATTTCAGCCGCTCGGCCTGCAGACTGTCCTGGTAAATGCCCTGCCGCATCGTATCTATTGTAAACTCCAGCTGGGCAATATCTTTCTTCAGCGACCGTATCACGAACAGGTTGTTTTCGTCCAAAAACAGTATTATCAGGAAAAAAACGAAACAGACAATAAAAAACTTGTTTTTTATTATTTTCCAGAATATGGTGTCCTTGAAATTCTTCATATTGATTCCTGTTTTTTTGAATGCTATTTGACACGCAGTTTTTGACCGATACGGATGACGTCGTTTTTAAGATTGTTCTGCTGTCGCAATTTCTGCGGTGTGGTTCCATATCGCTTTGCTATAGTCGACAGATTGTCACCTTTTTTCACCGTGTGATATACCGCGCTCTGAGGCTTTTTGGCCGGTTTTTCTGCCGGGGCCGAAACGGCCACGCTGTCGGTAGCGACACTGTCGTTCTTCTGAACCGTGTCTGTCTGTTCCGCCGAAGCGGATTCGCTATCATCTTCCTTAGCAGGCAGATAAATCTTCAGCCTCGTTCCAACCTTAAGGGTGCTTTTGCGGCTCTTGCCGTTCCATCGGCGCAGACTGGACACCGAAACACCATATTTCTTGGCTATCGAACTGAAGGTTTCACCTTTTCTAACCTTGTGATATACAGGGGTATTTGTAGACAGCGCAACGACAGCCTTCTTTGAGATTGTATCCTTCGACTCTTTGCAGATGGTATCCTCATACTGCAGGAACAAAGAGGTTTTGCCCGTCGGCAAACTAAGAGCGTACATACGCGACGAGGCAGGGATGACATCAGTGCGGAACTGAGGGTTGAGCTGACGCAACTGCTCGCTGGGGATGGCGGTAAACTTCTCAACCACACCAAGATGCACATCACGATGCAAATGAATAGTGTCAGTCCGGACAGGAATATCGTAATGGCCTGCCACCAAACCGTGCTCGTGATAGTAATTCATTATATACGTGGCAGCTATATACTTGGGGACATAGCCGCGCGTTTCGCGAGGCAGATAAGGATAGACCTCCCAAAACGTATGCTTGCCACCCGAACGGGCAATGGCTTTGTTGACATTGCCGGGTCCGCAGTTGTAGGCCGCCATAGCCATCTGCCAGTCGCCATACATATCGTACAAAGTGCGCAGATAGCGCGCCGCTGCTGCCGTGGACTTAAACGGGTCACGTCGTTCGTCGACGAGCGAACTGATTTCCAAATCGTAATGCTTACCCGTTCCATACATAAACTGCCACAGACCAGCGGCACCGGCACGCGAAGTGGCCTGGGGGTTTAGAGCCGACTCTACAATAGTCAGGTACTTCAGTTCCTCGGGCACCTTGTGCCGATCCAACATCTCTTCGAACATTGGAAAATAGTATTCCGACAGGGAAAGCATAGCATCCAGACGATGGCTCATTATGCGGACATACACCTTGATATAGGCGCGCACCTCAGAATTGTATGTCAACGGCACAACGGTGTGCAGGCTTTGCAACCTGTTGACGAAAACAGAATCGGGAATATTGTCAAAATCGGCATACATCATCGTTGCGCGACGGCTCTGATGGCGCGAGGCGGAACGGCGAAACTGTTGCATATAAAAATTGTTCAGCAAACTGTCGTAGTTGGCTGCATCTATTGTCATATAATAATTCGTATCAACCTTGTCTTCAACATTCTGCGCCGAAACGAACGACGGCAACAGAAGCATCTGGAGAAGAAAAAGGCTATGTACAATATGTCTAAGATGATTTGATTGCATATAAAGTTTTAAACCCAATAACTAGAAAAATATGATTTTATTATATTTATTGACAAAAAACTTTTACACAGCCCTTGTTTTTCCACTCAAAACTCCGAGAAAAAACACTTTCCAACAAGACTCAAAAAATACAATTCTAAATGCTTATATTTTGATTCTTCGAACAAATACAGAAGTAAAGTTTATGACTTTTTAACAATTCGAAATAATCTGCGATGATTTTTTTTTAGCCAAAAGCAAAAATACAAATCATTGACTGACAATAGTATTATAAAAGTTATCAACTGGTTGTTGAACAAAAATATCTGAAAAAAGCACTTATCAGCCTTCCGATTGCAAAAAAATTCATATTTTTGCAAAAATATAAATAAGTAAAAATACAACAAATATATATGAGTACCAAAAAATATACCTTAGTAATCAACCCTGGCGCAACTTCCACAAAGGCCGCCATTTATGAGGGTGAGAATGAAGTATTCACCGAAAACTTGAGCCACCCCATCGAAGAAATCCAGAAGTTCAAAGAGGTCGCCGACCAGTTCGACTATCGCAAAGGTGCAATCCTCGATATGTTGAAACGCCACAATGTCGGTACCGACGAAATCGCCATTGTTATGGGTCGTGGCGGTTTGACACGCCCCTGCGAATCAGGCACCTACGAGGTCAACGACCTTATGAAGCAAGAATGCCACGATGGTATTCAGGGCAAGCACGCCTGCAACCTTGGCGCCCTTATCGCCGACAGTATCTCGCGCGAGATTGGTCTGGAGCACGCCTACATCTCCGATCCCGGCATCGTCGACGAACGTCCCGAATATGCCAAAATCAGCGGTCACCCCGTCTTCGACCTTGACCCCAGCCGCGAAGGTGTCATTTGGCACTGCCTGAACCAGAAAATGACTGCCAAGCTCTATGCCCGCGAACTCGGCAAGAAATATGAGGACCTGAACCTTATCATCGCCCATATGGGTGGCGGTGTCAGCGTGGGTATCCACAACCACGGCCGCGTCGTCGAGGTCAACCGCGCTCTGTGCGGTCTCGGCGCCTTCTCGCCCACCCGCTGCGGAAGCATCAACGCCTCCAAGCTCATCGAAGTGGCCTGCAGCGGCAAATACACTGAAGCCCAGCTCAAAAAGATGGTCACCGCCGAAGGTGGTTTTGTGGCTTATCTTGGCACAAACGACGCCTACGAGGTCGAGAAGAAAGCTCTGGCCGGCGACGAAAAATGCAAACTGCTGGTCGATGCATTCTGCTATCAGGTAGCTATGGAAATCAGCCGTTTGGCAGCTGTTGTCTGCGGCAAGGTCGATGCCATTCTCCTCACCGGCGGTATCGCTTACAGCAAACCGTGGATGGCCGAAATCACCAAACGCATCGACTGGATTGCTCCCGTCAAGATCTACAAGGGCGAAAACGAAATGCTGGCTCTTGCTATGTGCGGCAAGGAAATTCTTGACGGAGCTAAAGCCAAAATTTACAAATAATTATTCGCAACAAATAACAGTTCAAATGTTGAGTGCAACGACGTACACACCGAGTTCACTCAACATTTGACATATTAATAAATCCCAAGATGAAAAAAACACTTTTTACAGCCGTAATTCTTTCTTTCGTTGGACTCCAGTTCAACGTGGCTTTGGCCCAAACGCCCGATGTCACCATCAAACGTGGCAAAGCGACTATGGACGAGGCCTACTACTACCAGTTGAAGCAAAAGGCCGACGCCTTCAGCAAAATGGAACAGCAGAACAATCTGCTGAAAAAAAGCCTTGACGACGCCAACGCCGAACTGAAAAAGAAACAAGCACCCAAAATCAGCACCTTCAACGATTCGGCATCCTACGCCATCGGCAAGGATATTGCCACAAGCTGGCAGCAGCAAAAGCTGGGCATCAACCTCGAAGTCGTAGCCCAGTCGCTGATAGATATGGCAAAAGGCAAAAACAACTGGAGCCGCCAAACGATGAACCCCATCCTGCAACGTTTCCAGCGCGAATTCGAACAGCGCCAGCAAAAGAAACAACAGGAAATGATGGCTTCGCTGGACAAGAATAAAGAAGAAGGCGCCAAGTTCCTCAAAGAGAATGCCAACAACAAATCCGTCTACACGACAAAAAGCGGTTTACAATACCGTAAGCTTAAAGACGGCAATGGCAAGCACCCCACAGCCAACAGCACCGTTAAGGTTCACTATACCGGCAAATTGCTCGACGGCACCGTCTTCGACAGCAGCGTGGAGCGTGGCGAGCCGATGGAGTTCCCCGTCGGAGCCGTCATTCCCGGCTGGACCGAAGGTCTGCAGCTGATGGACGAAGGATCGAAATATATGCTCTACATACCCTACAATCTGGCCTATGGCGAGAATCCCGCCGGCGAGATTCCGCCAGGATCGACGCTGATTTTCGAAGTCGAATTGCTTGAAATATTGAAATAACCCTGCTTTATCGTGTCTAATACCTTTGGTACCAAATTCAGGCTGACTACTTTTGGCGAATCGCACGGCATTGCCATCGGCGGCGTCATTGACGGCTGTCCCGCAGGCCTCAAATTCAACAAACAGCTTATAGACAGCGATATGCAACGTCGCCATATCGGTACCGATGCCACTACCCGACAGGAGCGCGACCAAGTCGAGATCCTGTCGGGTATATTCAACGAGGTAACGCTAGGCACACCTATAGCCTTCATTATCAAGAACGAAGACACCCGTAGCGACGACTATTCATCCCTGACCGATCTCTATCGTCCCGGACACGCCGACTACACCTACGAAATGCGCTACGGCCGCCGCGACCCACGCGGTGGCGGACGAGCTTCGGGGCGCGAAACAGCAGCACGCGTAGCCGCAGGCGCCATCGCCAAAATGGTTCTCCGCGACAAAGCGATCAGCATCAATGCCAGCCTGCAGGAATCACATACTCCCCCGGCCAACGACAGCGTTGGCGGTATCATTAGCTGCACCATCAGCGATGTGCCGGCAGGCATCGGCGATCCTGTCTTCAACAAGCTCAACGCCAGGCTGGCGGCATCGATGATGAGCATCCCTTCCGCCATAGGTTTTGAAATGGGGGCCGGTTTTGCCGCAACGAAGATGCAAGGCAGCGAGTTCCGCGACAATTGGAACGACGACTTCAGCACACGCACCAACCACTGTGGCGGCATTCAAGGCGGCATCAGCAACGGTATGCCCATCACGTTCCGCGTCGCCTTCCATCCCGTCACGACCATCAGCCAACCCACCGAATGCATAGACCGCAACGGCATTTTGCATCCCATTGTGCCCGAAGGCCGACACGACCGCAACCACCTGCCACGCACCGTCGTCGTAGTAGAAGCAATGGCTGCACTGACAATAGTAGACTTTATAATTTAAAGAAAATGAGAAAAATAAGATTCACAACCATAATTGCACTAGTCGTCGTCATTCTTGTTGGATGCAAAGGCGGCAAAAGCGATGGCACAATGACATTCAGCATCGAAGGCACCTTGACAAACGCCGCAGACAGAATGCTTTACATCGAAGAGATGACCCCCGACAACGGCGCTCAGTTTGTCGATTCCATCCTTTGCGACAAAAACGGCCATTTCCAGTATCAAGGCAAAATGACCTACCAGACATTCTTCAATCTGCACACAAGTGCGTACGACTACATTGTGCTGTTGCCCAACGACGGAGAGAACATCACCGTAAGTGGCGACGCCAACAACCTGGGCAGCAGTTATTTGGTTGACGGATCGCCCGAATCACGTCTTATGTGGCAGATTCAAAGCTACATCAACGACGCCAACATTACCATTGCCGACATCGCACAGCAGGACAAGCAGAACCGCGCCACGCTGAGCGAAGCCGAATACGAAAAGGCGCACAGCGTTACCGATTCCATCTTCATTGCCGAACACGACCTTCTAGGCGTGATGTTCCTCAATTTCATCGAGGACAACAGCGGCTCGCTGAGCACACTTTACGCCGTCGATGCACCGTTCAACCGTTCGGGACGCATATTCTATGCCGAATCCGATTTCGAAGTGTTCGAAACCGTACTTGAAGGACTCGAGCAGACAATACCCAACAATCCCCATACACAGTATTTCCGCACCCGCGTCGAACGTGCCCGCAGCGCACGCGCCATAGCACAACAGCAGCAACAAGCAGGTCAGGAATTTATCGTCGAATAAGCAGTTTCTTATCCCTATATGCGAACCAAAACATTTTTTGTCACCGACGCACACCTGGGCAGCGGAGCCGACACCCGGCAGCGCGAGGCCGACCTTGTACGCTGGCTCAACGCCATAGAGCCTGAAGCCAAAAGAGTGATTATGCTCGGCGACATATTCGATTTCTGGTTCACCTACAAACAGGCCGTGCCGCGAGGTTTCGTCCGTCTGTTGGGCGCGATGGCACGTATGGCCGACAGCGGCATCGAGCTCCACTTCTTTATCGGCAACCACGATATGTGGATGTTCGACTATCTGGAGAAAGAGATCGGCGTGACGATGCACAGCAACCCCGAAGCTATGGAGCTGGAAGGCAAACGCTTCCTGCTTGGACACGGCGACGGGCTGGGCAAGAGCGACCGCAAGTACAACTGTCTGAAGCGCGTCTTCCGCGGCCGCCTGAACCAGTGGCTCTTTGCAGGCATCCACCCCAACATCGGCTTCCCCGTTGCCTACCGCTGGTCGAACAGCAGCCGCCGCAAGCACAGTCTTGCCGACAACGGCTATCTCGGCGACGAGCGCGAAGACATCTACCAATACTGCAAAAAGATGCAGCAACAGAAACTTGATGCCGGCGTGCAGCCCTACGACTACTTCCTCTTCGGCCACCGCCACACCCCCATCGTCCGTCCGCTCGGCACCGCCACCTACATCAACGTTGGCAACTGGATCGAACACCGCGACTACGCCGTCTTCGACGGCGAAACCTGCGAATTGAAGTCTTTCGAATAGGTCACTGCCATATCATTTTCGCCTCATCAGTACACAAATATTATAGTTACTAACTTAAAAAAATGCCTGTTTTTTTAATTAGTAATTAAAAAATTGGCATCTTCGATAGTTTTCCATATTATGGCTTTATCTGGAACCCGGCATATCGCTGGACCAGCCGTGGCCGAGGTCCCAATGCTCGTCGTATACGAACTCGAAGTAAGGCAAAGCAAACTCCTGTTCAATCAGTTCGGTGAGCTTGTCCTGAATAGGTTCAGCCCAGTGGCCGACAAGTACAATGAACTTGTCAATAGTCCACGCCACACGTCCGCGAGGAATTTGCGTATAGTCTCCTTTGAACTTGGTGTCGAGGTGCTTGGCTTGAGCCCGGAAATACTCCTTTGCCCATACCTGGCGATGCAGATGCGGATAATTGATAAACGGCTTTCCTTTCTCGGCGGATTCCTCCACCTCGCGAGGCGTCAACTCTTTTTTTCGTACCCCGAAAAGAGTATTGTCTGCAGGATCATACAAAAATATCCCCACGCTCGGCATCTGTTCATCGAACGACCGCATATCGTCAATCAGCGCATCGTGTTGTTCTTTGGATAAGTTTGTCATTGCTTAAAAGGATGTTAAATAATTCATTTTCACAAAAGCGACCTGATAGAAAAATTCATTCCTTACCGCAGCCAGCTTCTTGGATTCTGGCTTTCGCGGCCTTTCCAGAGCTGGAAGCTGAACTCGCCGTGGCCGGCGCCGTCGCTGGCAACGGTACCGATGGTGGCACGAGTCGAGACTGACTGACCCTTCTTGACGCTGAGCGACGCCAGGTTGGCGTAGACAGTCATATAGTCGCCGTGGCGGATAATGACGCCCTGAGTTCCGTTAGGACAAGTAAACACACTGGTAACCTTGCCTTTAAATACAGCATATACATTGGTGCCCTGCACGGTGACGAGGTCGATGCCGTTGTTCATATTCTGTCCGCCACTTTCGTGCGTGTAGATGCCGTAATTGCGTGCAATCGAAGTATATGCCACCGGCCAGGCCAGCTTGCCTTTGTTCGAGGCGAAGTCGTTGCTCAGTGCGGTCTCTTCGGCCAGGGTCTTGTCGGTCACTGTCGGTTCGGCGGGTGCGGACGGCGTCGCAGTGCTGCCGCTCTTGCCTGCCGCCGGCTTGGTTCCGCTACCCTTCGACGATGTCTTTGCTGCCGCCGCCTTGGCTGCGGCTTTGGCCGCTGCAGCCTTGCGGACCTCTTCGTCAATCAGTCGCTGTATTTGCTGTTGCAGTTTGCGCTTCTGTGCCTCCTTCTTGCTAAGTTGTGATGTCAGCTGCTTCTCGTTGGCTTTCGATTGCTTGACCGAAGCCTCCTTCTGCCGCTGCTCCTTCGTCAGCTGGTCGCGGTGCCGTTTCTCCTGCGTCAGCAGGTTGGCCTGCTCCGTCTTCTGCCGTTGCAGCTCGTCGTTGGCATCGCGCAGCTGCTTTTCGCAGTCGCGAATTTTTGCAGACTGCTCAAGGCGATAAGCATTATATTTCTTGAAATACTTGGTGCGCAGCAGGGCCTTGTTGTACGACGGCGTGTCGAACAGCAGCACCCACTTGTCGATATTGTTGTATTCGCGATAGAGGGCACGTACGGCTGCAGCATAGTTTTCCTGCAGCGTCTGGCGGCGCGTCTGCACATTCGTGATGCTGTCGTTCATCTGCGAAATCTGCGCATCCAAATGCGAGAGCTGACCATTAATATTGTCAATCAAACGGTTGCGCTCCTTGATTTTCTTGTTGAGAGTATTCAACTGACTGCTGGTCAGTTTGGTGTTCTTCTTGGCTTTGGCCAAATCGGCATTCAGTTTCTTGATTTCAGCCTCCAGCTGGGTTCTCTCCTTCTCCAGCTGTTTTTTCGACTTCGACTGGGCCTGCGCCGGCACGACAAGCGCAACAGCCAACATAAACAAAATCGGTGCGATGTATTTTTTGATGTGCATACTTTACATTATAATGATTTAAATTAACGCATAATGTTCCATAATATTGTATATATCGCACAAACTATTTTCAAAACGAATAATTTTCGTATTTTTGCACTCGCTACTGAAAAGCTAACATCCTCACAAATGAAACAAATACTGCTAATTAACGATGTAGTAGGCTACAGCCACGTCGGTATGGTGGCTATGCTGCCTATTTTGACCTACCTGGGGCACCCCACATACAACCTCCCCACGGCTCTGGTGTCGAACACCCTAGACTACGGCAGCTTCGAGACCCTCGAAACGACTGATTATATGCGCGGGACAATCCCCGTATGGAAAAAACTGGGATTCAAGTTCGACGCCGTCTGCACCGGTCTGATGTTCAGCGAAGAACAGGCGCGCCTTATTGCCGACTACTGCAAGCAGCTCCACTCCGACGGCACCACCGTTTTTGTCGACCCCATAATGGGCGACGGCGGACGCCTCTACAACGGCATCTCGCAACGCCAGGTCGAGCTGATGCGCGAAATGGTAGGCGTCGCCGACCTCACCTTCCCCAACTACACCGAAGCCTGCTATCTGACTGGAACCGAATACAATGCCGACGGACTGAATTGGGACGAGGCCTGCGCACTCCTCGACGGCATCGCCGCACTGGGTGCCAAATCAGCCATCATCACCAGCGCTCGCGTCGACGGCTTCAGCTGCGTCATCGGCCGACGCAGCGACGCACCGCTGGCAGGCTTCGAGCAACACATCGACGCCGGACGCTATTTCCGGCTCGACTACGACGAAATCCCCGTCGCCTTCCACGGCACAGGCGACATATTCTCGGCCATACTCATCGGTCATCTGATGAACGGCGAGCCACTTATGGAAAGCACACGCATCGCTATGGACACCGTCAGCCGCCTCATCGACCGCAACCGCGCACTGCCCGACAAATGCCGCGGCATCCCCATCGAGCAATGCCTTGACCTACTGTAATTTGCAACACAACGACAACTTTTCGGCTCTGTTCCCGAAAAAAATCGTATATTTGCATTTTTGCAGACAAAGCCTCCATCGGCACATAAAAACTGTCTGTCAATACAATAATTGAACATCACAACGATAATAATAATATAAAAACATAGAATAATGGAAAAACTTATCATCACTGCCGCCATCTGCGGCGCAGAAGTCACCAAAGAGCAAAACCCCAATGTTCCTTACACCGTTGAAGAAATAGTCCGCGAAGCCAAGTCGGCCGTCGATGCCGGCGCCGCCATCGTCCTCCTCCACGTCCGCGAGGACGACGGTAC
>R22__coassemble_1419_pt1 | contig 12081 bp, 10 predicted proteins | sample R22__metabat2_high_PE_041 | metagenome-assembled genome bin R22 | reverse complement strand
GTTCCTGATAGGCATATTCGTCTACAAAGAGTCCTTCACCACCGCCCATATCATCTGTTTCGCCTGCATCTGGCTGGGACTGACAATCTTCACCGTCGATATAATCAAAAGACTGAAAAGAACAGAAAAGTGAAAGCGGAAAACCTACTTGTCAGTATAGCTTTCCGTTTTCCGCTTTCAAAGCGCCAGCGATGAAATCAGTGTAACATAATTGATATAGTTCTCTAAACCACAGCGTTCGCAAGTGTCCTGAGGGTCGTGGTAGCCACCGTAGCGCTGTCCCATCGTAAGGATGAAAACGGCGGGAACCTGTTTCGAGAAATGCCAGTGGTCGCTATTGGGACGATTGGCGCGGCGGCGGATTTCGGGAGCTATCTGCAACACCTCGTTCAACGTTTCAAGCCGGTCAACAAAAGGACGAGTCTCCGGAGCATCGGCATTGAATACCATCAAGCCTTCATCGCCGCCACAAAACATATCTATATTGATCAACAGCCTGACTTTGCTGAGGTCGAACACCGGATGTTCGGCAGCGTATTTAGAGCCCTTAAGTCCAGCCTCTTCGCCACTGAAAAAACAAAAAACGTGAGTGTAATGCGGCTTTTCGCGCACTGCCATTCTGGCAATATCGAGCACTGTGGCGACGCCGCTGGCATTGTCGTGCGCGCCGTAGAAAACAACGCTGTCGCCCATTGTCCCCAAGTGGTCGTAGTGGGCCGTATAGACAACCATCGTATCGACTTCGCCAGGCACATAGCCATAGATGTTCTGAGTCTTGTAGTCGGAATGGAACTGCGTGAATATGTCGCAGTTAAGTGTTTTTACCTTCTGGGGCGTCGACGAGGCCAGCCGTTCAATGTAGGCATATCCGTGTGCAGTATCGGTATAGGCAGGAGAGCAGGTATTCAGGCTGTTGAGTCCGACAATGATGCCGCGTGAATTGAAAGGATTGCGGCGGCGCAGGTTGTCGACAGCCGCCATCACCTTCTTGGCGTCGCCCAGACTGGAAAGCTGCCATTTGCCGGCATCGATATAGACAAAGACATCCTGCAACATATCATTGTTCTTTTTCAGGAACTTACGCATAGCATCGGTGTCCACCATCACTTCGGGCGACACGGTGATGACTTTGTACTCGCCCCACGTCGATTTGGACCAGGCGGGAACACGGAAATGCTCGTACGGTTTCAGTTTGCGGTCGTTCACCTTGAGGCGCAACGGACCTTCCATTGCAAAGGTGCTGAAAGAATAGGACTGGAAATAGTTGTCCGCCATAGGTTTGACCTGCAAGCGACGCAGTTCTTTGCGTATATATTCGGCAGCGATACTGTCGCCGCGGAAAGAATAGCCTCGACCTTTGAACTGCTCGGAAGTCAGCTGGCGAAGCACCTGGCGCATATAGTTAGTGTCCTGTGCCGATGCAGACAGAGCACACAGAAAAAGGACCAGAGACAAGATTATGTTTTTCATAGTCATATTATTTTAAAATCCAGGAAAACGGAAAAACAGTGTAGGAATAATCAGGACAAAACCGATAATGACAAGTGCCAAAATGAATTTCCATACCCATTTGAGCCACGTAGCGTAGTGTATTTTGGCGATACCGAGACATCCAATAAGGACACCCGATGTGGGCGTCAGCATATTGGTGAATCCGTCACCGAACTGGAATGCCAGCACTACCGCTTGGCGCGAAATATTGGTCAAGTCGGCGAACTGTGTCATTATAGGCATTGTAAGAGCCGCCTTTGCCGATCCCGACGGCATAACGATATTGAGGGCTGTCTGGAACAGATACATCGCCCCCATTGAGGTCATTTCGCCGGCACTGGCCAACGATTTTGTAAAGCCGTAAAGGATAGTGTCTATAACCTTTCCGTCGCGCAGGATAAAGATGATGCCGCTGGCAAGACCGACGACAAGGGCTGCCGAAAGGATATCCTTGCAGCCGGCAAGAAAAAGCTTGGCGATTTCATCGGCGCGCTGACTGTCGGCGATACCGGCAAGAATTCCCATAGCGAGAAAGAATGCTGAGATTTCCATCATATACCATTCATAGCCCAAAACACCCACGACGAGATATAATATTGTAAAAATCAGCAGCACAAGTATATAGAAATGCACCGACTTGCGCAAAGCAAAGAAGCCGAGAATAAGGTATAATCCAGCCAAAACAGGCAAAATGTATAGACGTGAGCTGCTGTTGCCAATGGCTATTTCTGTCGTTGGGAAAAGGAATGCACACCAAACCAGAACAATACCAAGCAGCACATAAAGTATCCACGCAACACGCGGAGTATGATAAACAACCTGAGATTCAGCCTGCTGCTGCGAACGTTCGCGCCAATAGGCATCCAGCTTGTATACGGGCGATGATTCAGGATGACGCTTTACTTTTCTTGCATATAGAAGAACGAAGGTTATACCAATGATTGTCAATATAATCCAACAGAAGAATCGATATTCGAGTCCCGAAAAGATAGGCAGTCCGGCAATACCCTGAGCGATACCGATAGTGAATGGATTGAGCATCGCACCGGCAAAACCGATATGGGCTGCCATATAGCACATACACACTCCCACAATAGAATCATAGCCCATCGAGATGGCCAAAGGAACAAAAATTACAACGAAAGCGATGGTCTCCTCACTCATTCCAAAGACAGCCCCAAAGAGGCTGAACATAATCATAACCAGCGAAATGATAAGATTATCGACACCGATTTTTTGGAAAAATCGGTACTTATTCAGCCGCTGCACCCGTCGCAGGAAAGCCATCACTCCGATATCGACAGAATGGCTGTTGTTTAGTATCCAAAAAGCGCCACCGACCATCAAGATGAAGACGATGATGTCGGCTTTGTCGCAAAAACCGGAGAAGAGCGACGAGAAAATCTGCCAAGTCTGCGGCTGGCGGTCAACATAGTGGAATGTGTCACCCTTCACCACTTCGCGCGACGAGACCGTCCCGTCGGCATTGGTGACAGAAACCGTTTCCCTTACGAATTCGCCGCCCGGGACTATCCAAGTGAGCAGGGCGGCGAACAGTATAAGGAAGAAAACAATTGTAAAAGTATGCGGAATGCGCTTCATAACTTGGCCAGACAGTCAGTCACATTTTTCTCGATGCGAGCTTCGACATCAGTGCAATCGTCGGCTTTGACGAATTTTTCGCCGGTGATATGTTCGTAAAGTTCGATATAACGATCAGTGATAGAGTTTACTATCTCGTCTGTCATCTCGGGCACTTTCTGTCCTTCCTTGCCTTGGAAGCCATTCTCCATAAGCCATTCGCGGACAAACTCTTTGCTGAGCTGGCGCTGGTGTTCGCCTTTGGCCTGACGCTCCTCGTAACCCTCGGCATAAAAATAGCGCGATGAGTCGGGAGTATGGATTTCATCGATAAGGTATATCTTTCCGTCCCTCTTTCCGAACTCATACTTTGTATCGACAAGAATAAGACCCTTTTGAGCGGCCATTTCAGTACCGCGTTGGAAGAGCTGGAGCGAATATTTCTCGAGCTGGTCATAGTCCTCTTTCGAAACAAGGCCCGTACGGATGATTTCCTCGCGGGAAATGTTCTCGTCGTGTCCCTCGTCGGCTTTGGTGGTGGGAGTAACGATTGGCGTAGGAAACTTCTGGTTTTCAACCATTCCTTCGGGCAGCGTGATACCACAAAGCACACGATTGCCAGCCTTGTACTCGCGCCAAGCAGAACCGGCCAGATAACCGCGGACAATCATCTCGACGCGGAAACCCTCGCATTTGAGACCGACGGTCACCATCGGGTCGGGAGTTGCAAGTTTCCAGTTGGGAACAATATCGGAAGTGGCATCGAGAAATTTCGACGCAATCTGATTGAGCACTTGGCCTTTGAAGGGAATACCCTTGGGAAGAACAACGTCGAAAGCAGAGATACGGTCGCTGACAACCATAGCCATATATTTGTCGTCGATGTTATAGACATCGCGCACTTTACCTACATAAAGGCTCTTTTGTTTAGGAAAGTGGAAATTTGTTTTTACTATTGCTTGCATATTAAGAATTGATTTTTAACAATGTATAAGTATATATTTTTTATTTAGTCTTCATCTAGTCTGTTGGCGAAAAAAGTGAAATTGACTTTGCCGTAGGCCCTATGCTGCCAGAAATGCGGATGGGCTTCAAAAGTGTGTTCCTTAGGATGTTCCAGAATAAAGATACCATCATCGTTCAGCACATTGCTTTGGAAAACGATATCAGGCAGAGAAGGCAGATCCTGCAATGCGTATGGCGGATCGGCAAAGATAATGTCAAATTTCTTGTAGGCGCGCTTCAAGAGGTCGAAAACGTCGGCCCTTACGACGTGTATATTGTTTATATTTAGCTGTTTGGAAGCCGATTTGATATATTCTGTACACGCATTATTGATGTCAATCGAGGTAACATCCTTTACGCCTCTGGATATGAATTCGATACTGACAGCTCCGGTGCCGGCAAAGAGGTCCATCACCGAACACTCTTCATAATCGACATAATTGTTCAGAATATTGAACAAACTCTCGCGAGCCATATCCGTTGTCGGACGAACAGGCAGATTGGCAGGTGGATTCAGTCTGCGACCTTTAAGTGTTCCGGCGATAATACGCATAGCTACAATTACTTTTTTCTACGATAAGACAAGAGCGCAACGATAGGTGTGGATATGCTGCATCTGTGGTACCGTCAGTGTCAGTGGACGTCCTGTATAAAGAGCAATATCAGCGAAATAGCCTTTCAGGAAAGCGAACTTTTCGCGGTCGATATCGCCGCACACACCAACAAGAAGACGACCATCCTCCAGATGGAACTGGCGCGAAATATTGAGAGCATAGAACATAGTCTCGTCAATATTGGCACAAGAATACGAATTGGAGAGGAGCAGCTTTTTGTTTTCAAACAATGCAAAATCCGTCACACCGTCGCGAATGTTGATGAGCATCATTGTCCGCTGGTCGCTGCTGTCAAGCACAACAGGATTGACCATTTTGCTGTGTTGGCATCTGATTTTGATACCAGGGATGGCAACCTTGAAAGCCGACAGGATATTGTTGTCGGCCGAGAAAACAAGATGCGCCTTGATCCGGTCGTTATAGTCCTCAAAGACCGAGTAGCCCATAGGCACCTTGCACATCACATCGAGATATTGTCGCAAGTTGTCGGCATCAAACAGATGTTGAGGAATCCAAACAAATTGGTCGCTGAAAACAATGAGTTCCGCTTCCTTCAGGCCGAAAGTCTGCATACGCGTTTCAGCCAAAAAGCCTCTAATGTCCGTCAGCAGCGCGCCGATAGGAGCATTCAGGTTGCACTCCACTTCGCCCAAGGCCAGCAGCACGTCGTACACATCCGTAAGCGAAAAAGAAAATCCATTTGACATAAGGCAAATGGATAATCTTTTTTCGTACGAAGCAACGTCTTTGTCTGAAGCTATAAAATAGTTGATTTTGTATGACATTGCTAATTAAACATAATGATTATTCGAAGTTACCTTCAGTCACAGGGGCAGTAATATCGCCGACTTTCCAGCCCAAGAACTTGCCTTTGTCCTTCAGGTCAGCTTTCTTGTTGATAAGCCACTGGGCATCGCTGCCGGTGAACAGCTCGACAAATTTATGGAAGCCGCCTTTGTTTTCGGCATTGATATAGTCGGCATACAAATCGTCGAGGGTCACATAGGCTTCGAAAGTGGGCAGTTTGTCGCCGCCGCCCGAAAGCGAAGCAGCAACCGAGTCGGCCTTGAGGGTGAACTTGGTCTGTTTGTGAGTATAAGGTACATATATCACATCGGCCAGCTGCGCGTCGGTCAGAGTGAGTTTGCCGTCCTCGCGGAGTTTTTCCAAAGGCACAACAAAAGCCTCTTTCTGAACGATCCAGCCTTTGCGGATAGCTTCCAGTTCCGGCATATCATACACAGAGTCGGGAGCGTTTTCAGCTTTTTCTTTCTTCATCACACGCTGTTCTTGCTTGTGGAGATTGAAAAGCAGAGTGTCGTAGTTGCCGCAGTAGGAGCCAAAAGCTTGTTTGTGAGCCTCTTCGAGGGTGCGGATGACTTTAAGTTTCTCGCCACAGGCATTGCGGCGCGTAACGAACTCTGACTCACGCTGTTGCGGACGGTCAATACACAGGAAAATCATAACAACGAGGAACACGATCAAGAGACCGAGTACACTCTTAAGGATAATAGATCCAGTTTTGCTCATTTTATTTATAATTTATAGTTTTTTTATTCAAATTGAGTTTGCAAATATACGAATATTTATCAAAAATCGTAGTTCTACTGTCGAAAAAAAAAACAAATAATTCCCAACTTTATAATTGACAAAATATTACGATTGACAAAAAAGAGGCGTTCTTGGCGTCTTTAATCCGTTGTTGCCAGATTTTTGTCGCGCGAAACTATTAACTTTCGGTTTTTGTCAACTTGCTTTGCTCTAAATGGTGCAACGTTACACGACAATCGAAATTGTCGTTGATGTAGCGCGCAATCTGTTCGGCACAATAGACCGAGCGGTGCCGGCCACCGGTACACCCGAAATTAACCATCAGACGCGTATAGCCGCGCTCCATATAACTCTCTATGGACTGCTTCAAGATATTGCGGACCGATTGCAGAAAGTGTTCGGTTTCTTCGTGTTCCAAGAAGAAATCCACCACCTCCTTGTCGCGTCCGTTAAGCATACGGTATTCGTCGTACAGTCCGGGATTTGGCAGAGCACGGCAGTCGAACACGAAACCTCCGCCATTGCCGCTTTTGTCGAACGGGATACCCGAACGGTAAGAGAAACTGAATATGCTCACCAGCAGTTTGTCGTTGGCGTCCGAATAGCCCGGCAGTTGAGTTATAGACTCCAGAACGGAATGCAGATGAGGTACTTCGACTGGCAGCAAGTCGTTATCCAGAAATGTTTTCAAGTTCCGTACGGCATAGGGAATGCTCTTGACGAAATGCTCTTTTTTCTCAATGACACCACGATAGCCGTAGGCGCCCATAGCCTGCATCATTCGTACAATGACATAGCCATAGAACTTTTCGCGGAACAGGCGTTTCTCTGCTTCCGCGTCAGCACCTTCGCCGAAACGCTGATTGATATAATAATCAAGCAATTGCTGGCGGATACCATCAGGAACGTCCGATTTTGAGCTGTAAAGGAGCGACGCCAGATCGTATTGCGGCGCACCTCGTCGAGCGCCCTGAAAATCTATAAGATACAGCTTTTCGTCGGCAATCATTATGTTTCTCGACTGGAAGTCCCTGTGCATAAACGAATCGGTATCGCCGTCCAGAAGGTAATCGGTCAGAGTGGAAAAATCGTTCTCAAGTTCTTGCTCGTCAAAGGGGATATGGAACAATCGTAAGAAATAGTATTTGAAATAGTTGAGATCCCATTGGATTGCCTGACGGTCAAATCTTTCGCGAGGATAGGCACAGCTGAAATCCACATTACCGCAATTGCGCTGCATAAGGAGCATCAGATCGATAGCCTGCCGATACAATGTCAGCATAGGCTGGCTTATGTCCACTCCGCTTGTCTTGCGCGAGCTGAGGTAGCCATACAGTGTCACGTTCCCCAGGTCTTCCTGAAGATAGGTAGTCCTGTCGTCGCTGATGGCATAGACTTCAGGGACATTAATCCCACAATCGTGCATCTGTTTGGCGAAACTGAAAAAGGCCTCGTTTTCACGCACATTGGCATTGTAGGCTGCGATGCATCGCTTTGTGTCGCCTTCCAGTCTGAAGTACAGTCGGTTCGAACCGTTGGCAGTGAGCTGAATCTTGTTTTTGCAACTTTCACCAGCCCATTTTTCAAATAAATCTGTCATATTATAATGTTATAGTTAGTAGAAAAAGCAGTATGCACCTTATTCATTCCATTTCTTGAGTGCCCGAACCATACGTATCAAAGCCACTACCAGACCAAATGCCGCAAACAGCAAAGTGCACAGTGGGAAATTGCCTGCCCGTCGGCGGTCGATGGCCACTCCAGCCCAGACCGAGGCACCGATAATGACAGCCATTTCTATGCCCAGTGTGGAATAGCGTATCCAGTCGTTCATACCTTGACTTACTCGGCGGCCTCTTCTGTCTCCTTCCTGACTTCGTCCAGCATACGGCACGAGCCCGAGAAGGTGGCACCCGGCTCAATGCTGAGGCGATTGATGAGTATGTCGCCCTTGACATTAGCGGTGCTGTTCAGCGACAGGAGCTCTTTGACGGAGATGTTGCCATCCACACGACCAATGATGTTTGCATTCTGGCAAACCACATTGCCTTTAATATAGCCCGATTCGCCAACTACAAGTTTGCCATTCAATGTGATATTGCCTTCCAATGTACCATCCAGGCGGAAATCGCCCACTGCGCTAATGGCACCCTTAATCGTTGTACCCTGGGCGATAGTGTTGATTGTTGTTTCCATTTCTGCAAATTTAGCCATTTATTTATATTTAAAAATGATTATTTATATTTAAAACGAATAATTCTTTTTCTCCATTCACTTTTCACTATAATAATACTCATAGAATTTCCTGTACGCTTCGATATTTTTCTGGTTATAGAACGTGTTATAGTTTTGGGTCGAGATGCTGAAGACGACATAATCCTTCGGGTCGTACTTTGACATCGGGCCTCCGTCCAAAAGCAGGTGGGTGCGATAGTCCTCTGCCTCCTTGGCATCCTTGAAGCGGTGGATTGTCAGCATCTGGACAGTATCGGTGAACAGGAGCGGACTGGCACGGTAGCCACTGTTTGAATAGTTCTGCATATTGAAGTCGGCAATGGCATATTGCAGCTGCGTGGCCACAATCTTGCGGTCGTCAATCAGCACTGCCACATAGTGCTGCATATTCTCTTTGTATCTGTACATCAAGCTCTCCGTCGGAAGCTCCTCTTTCTGGCCTTGCGACGCCGTTTCTGTATTTGCCGACGACGAAGCCACATCGCGCACATTTTCGTTGTAACGCTTCTTGCCCTTTGCCTCGTCGTCCGACGAAATATTCTCGTCGTTCGAGCCATAATAGCCGGTACGTAGATATGCCAGTTGCTCTTTGGCAAGGACGACCAGCCGCGTGGTGTCGTCATAGTCGGCAATGATCGACTCGAATGTGGCCGTCGCTGTGTTCGTGTCGCCATACTGCGCCGATGCCAGTCCCTTCCAGTATTTGAACTTGCCCATCAGAGGCTGTTCATTGTAGAGATTCAGGGCCTGGTCCACGTGAGCCACAACGTCGTGGTAACGCTTGCGACGATAGAGGCTATACACCGTAGCATATTCGTTTTGAGCCACTTCGCTGCGCTTAATGATTTCAAGGTAGTACTGGTCGTCCCGAATCATATTGGCATAATCACAATCGGGGAATCCCATCAGTACCATATCCTTATAGTAGTTGGCCTGCGGAGTGTTGCCCTGCTTGCTGTAGATGCGCCACATCTGGTAGAAAGCCTGAACGATTTCGTCGGCATCGGGATAGTCCTTGGCCAGACGATGATAGCATTCCAAAGCGCGCTCAGTGTTCTCGATGCCGTCATAGTAGATGTATCCTGCATTCAGCAGACATTTGGCAATCTGCAAATGCATTGTGTCGCGCTGACCTTGCGTTTTCGGAAGGTCTTTCAAGTAATATGCCGCATAGTGCGGGTCGTCGGGGTTCTCGCGAGGCGAGACAGTCGCTGTACTGTCAGTCAAAGTACTGTCGCTCTGCTCGTTCCAGTCGTCGCCCGAAGGTTCCATACCCGGTATCATCGAACCCATAGCGAAAGTGGAGCGGTTCGAAAGGAACCAGTAGTCGTCGAGGGTTCTCACGCCCCAACGCTGCCGGAACGTCTGCTTGCCCTTGCTGACCGTGTTGTGGTTGTAGAAATACCAGTCGCCCTGCAAGGTGTTCTGTTGCGCCATAGCTTCCTGGTTCAGTTCAGCTATCAGCTGTCTTTCAGCCTCTTCCTTTTCTTTCTGCCGCAAGTCGGCAATCTTTTTGTCGATCAGCTTAGAGCGTTCGCCCGGATCCATATCGGCCCAAAGCAACAGACTGTCGTTGCGATAGATAAGTCTGGTATTTTCGACCAAGGCTGTAAGTGTGTTGTAGCGGGATCTGATTTCGTCAAAGTGCGGATAGCCAGCCTTGATGATATGCATAGCCGTGTCGTAGTAGATCTGGGCTTCGTCGTAGTTTTCGTACAGCTCATAGAGGACATCAGCCAGACGGAGCGCCGACTTGGCCTTCTGTGCCGGGTTGCCGCTGGCGGCTGCCACCGACTGTTTGAAGTTGTCGCAGGCCTTCTTGGCATCCTTCATACCGAGGTACATTTCGCCTTTGGCATAGTATATCTGGTCTTTGAACTCTTCGTTCTTTTTGTCTTTCAGCATTTTGTCCAGACTTTTCTCGACTTCCGCCAGATTGGTCCGTTCCTCGTTGGCACACGAAGCGATGTTGATGCGGGCGTTGAACTCCATCACATAGTCTGGCCTGCATTTCAGCACCTTCTCGTAGTATTTCGTCGCCGTGGGACGCTTGTCGAGCTTCTGATAGATCTGAGCCATAATGAAGTAGAGGCGTGCCTTCGTGCGGCGGTCCTTTGTCTCATCCAGAGCCAGGCGGATGTACTGCACCGACTTTTTGTACTTTTCTTGAGGCAGAACACACTCTATCATAGCCATATACAGCTTGTCGGTCAGCTTGGGCGAGAAGTTGTCCTTCTCCTGGTCGTTCACCAGCAGATCCAGCGCCGACTCGGCATCGCTGTACTGCTTTTCCTGCGTCAGGCATCGCGCCAGCAGGATGCGCGCCTCGTCCGACTCGCTGCTGCCGCCATATTGCGAGATGATGAGCCGGCAAGTGTTGGCCGTGGCGGCATAGTCCTGCTTGTAGAAGGTGGCGTAGGCCGTCAGGAGGTAGCAGTTTTTCACGTACTTCACATACTCCCTGCCCTGCACATAGATGCTGTGTTTTTTTATACCCTTGATGCCCTTTTCGATGGCCTTGTCCATTTCGGGATAGATGGCCATCGCTTTTTCCTTGCTACCAATCTGATACACAGGCAAAATCTGCGTATAGTCGTCGGCAAAGGTCTTGCCTAGTTTTTTCAGTCCGATGCGATAACTCTCGTTGCCGTTCCACCACGTGTTGTAGTGGCAAGTTGTGTTGTGATAGGTGATGTTAGCCCATTTGGCCTTCTGCGTCGAACAGGATGCCAAAAGGAGGGCCATCAGCGCCACACCTAACATTTTTCTATTTCTATAACAACACGACAATGAGAATTGAGAATTGAAAATTGAAAATTGAAATCATTTGCGGTATGTGACCTGTGAAACAAGCGCATTCGTGTCACTGGTCACTGGTCACCATCACACATTAAATCTGAAGTGCATAATGTCGCCGTCCTGCACCACATAATCCTTTCCTTCGACGGCAATCTTGCCTGCTTCACGGCACTTGGCCTCGCTGCCCAGCGCCACATAATCCTCAAACTTGATGACCTCGACGCGAATAAAGCCACGCTCGAAGTCACTATGGATAATTCCCGCAGTTTGAGGGGCTTTCATCCCCTTGCGGAAAGTCCAAGCACGGCACTCCTTGGGACCTGCCGTGAGGAAAGTCTGCAGGTTCAGCAGGCGGTAGGCGGCCTTGATGAGGCGGTTGACGCCCGACTCTTTCAAGCCCAAATCCTCAAGGAACATCTGCTTCTCCTCGTACGACTCAAGTTCGGCGATATCTGCCTCAATACCAGCACCAATAACCAGCACCTCGGCATCCTCGTCCTTCACGGCTTCGCGAACCATATCGACATATTTGTTTCCCGAAACGACCGAAGCCTCGTCGACATTGCAGACGTACAATATCGGCTTGGCAGTGAGCAACATAAGCTCCTTTGCGGCTTCCTGTTGGCTCTCGTCGAGCTGCACGGTTCTGGCGCTTCGTCCCTGCAGAAGGGCGTCGCGATAGAGGTTCATCACCTCTACCAGCTTTTTGGCTTTGGCGTCGCCGCCGGTTTTGGCTTTATTTTCGTCTTTGGCCAGCCGGTTGACGATGGTTTACAGGACCTTAAAATGAAGTTAAAGTTCGATA
>R22__coassemble_1416_pt1 | contig 12107 bp, 13 predicted proteins | sample R22__metabat2_high_PE_041 | metagenome-assembled genome bin R22 | reverse complement strand
TAAGATATATATAGGATATATATAAGAAATATATAGGAAATGGCGGAGCGGGTGGCTACCGGTGGGGCAGGATTGCCGGTTGCAGACTGGTATGCACGAACGATTTGTCTGGGATTTGTTTGGAATCTGTTTTGGCTCAAAAATTTTTCTTTCTGTCTCTAAAAAATAAATTTTGCCATAATTGAAAAAAGTTGTAATTTTGCAAATCGAAAAAAGCAGGCAAAAAGTCGATTTTTGGCTGCAAATAAACTAAAAACCAACCGATTGGAAAGATGCTCGAGTGGTTGAAGAGGCCCGCCTGGAAAGCGAGTAAGCGTTAACAGCGCTTCAGGGGTTCGAATCCCCTTCTTTCCGCAAGAGGAAAAACGTCGCAAAATTTTGCGGCGTTTTTTTGTTTTTTTCACTGCTGTTGAAATCTTTTTTTTTGCGTTATGAAAAAAAATCTTATTTTTGTTTCGGTATGAGAATGGATGTATTTGATACTAATGTTGTGAATATCAGTGTGACGGCTCTGGAATGGGGCGTCTCGGAGTGGTTTTTTTCTCATACGGCGACTTTTGGCGGTCGCTTTTTTTGTAAAAAAAACGTACCAAGTCGTGAATTCTTTGTCTAAATTAATCGTTGTACGCAATAAAAAATATATATACTATGGGTAATTTAAAAGGACGGAATCTTATTTCCATAACCGACTTCAGCAGGGATGAGTACATCCAGGTACTGGATATAGCTGAAGAATTTGAAAAGAATCCTAAACAACCTATTCTTAGCGACAAGGTTGTGGCAACACTTTTCTTTGAACCTTCGACCCGTACCCGTCTGAGTTTCGAGAGCGCCGCAAACCAGCTGGGAGCCCGTATCATCGGCTTTAGCGATCCGGGCGGTACCAGTGTGCAAAAGGGTGAGTCGCTGCACGACACGATTGTGATGGTGGCCAGCTATGCCGACCTTATCGTGATGCGCAACCCCAAGGAGGGTAGTAGCCGCTATGCCAGCGAGGTCAGCGCGGTGCCTGTCATCAATGCCGGCGACGGTGCCAACCAGCACCCTACGCAGTGTATGCTGGACCTCTACAGCATCCGCAAGACTCAGGGTACGCTTGAGAACCTGCAGATAGCCTGTGTCGGCGACTTGAAGTATGGCCGCACGGTGCATTCGCTGGTTCAGGCTATGTGTAACTTCAACGCTACGTTCCATCTGGTTTCGCCGCAGGAGCTGAAGCTGCCTTCGTCGGTGAAAGCTTCCATCAAGAACGCTGGACTGAAGTACTATCAGTATACCGACCTCAACGACGTCATACAGACTGCCGACATCATATATATGACTCGCGTACAGCGCGAACGCTTCCCGGATCCGCTGGAGTATGAGCGTGTCAAGGACAGCTGCATCCTCACGGCTTCGATGCTGGAAGGCTGCAAGCCCACGATGAAGGTGCTGCACCCCCTGCCGCGTGTCAACGAAATCACCGTCGATGTCGACAGTACGCCCTATGCTTATTATTTCCAGCAGGCCCAAAACGGAGTCTATGTCCGTCAGGCTCTGATGGCAGCAATCCTGGGTGTGAGATAACAATGATAGTTGAATCTAGAAATCTGAAAAACAATGGAAAGCAAGAAAGAATTAGTAGTATCGGCCATCGAAAACGGCACGGTAATTGACCATATCCCTACGGACGTTGTCTATCAGGTGATCCGTATTCTGGGACTTGAGAAGTATAATGACGAGGTGCTGATTGGCAACTATTTGCACAGCAAAAAGTTCGGTCGCAAGGGTATTGTGAAAATCAAGAATAAGTTCTTCGACAAGGACGAGGTGAACAAGATTGCTTTGGTGGCTCCGCTGGCCAGCATCATCACTATCAAGAACTATGAGGTGGTCGAGAAAATCCAGGCTGAGATTCCTGACCATATCGACCATATTATCAAGTGTATGAATCCAAAGTGTATCACCAATTTCGAGAAGATTGACACCAAGTTTGACGTGGTCGACAAGGAGAACTTGAAGTTGCGTTGCCACTATTGCGAGAAGTTCACCACCAAGGAAACGATGAAGTTCCAGGATTGATAGCCGTGTCTGTTATGAAACGTTATCTTACCGGCCTGGTCGTCCTCACTGCAGTGATGCTGCTGCTGTCGTTTGTGGTCAAATGGACTGCAATGCCTTTTTTTGCACCGGTTCCGACGTGGATGCTGCCTGTGGCGGTGCTGTATTTTGGCGTGGCCTACGGTGTGCAGTATTGGATGACGGTGGGTGCCGTCAACAAGAATCCGCGGGCTTTTGTGCAGTTTTTCCTGGCGACGACGGTAGGGGTTTTGTTCCTGCATATTGTTGTCCTGGTCGGTGGTATGCTGATGAACCCTTCGGCAGGCAAGCGCTTTGCTATCGGTTTCCTGATTCTGTATGTGGTTTTCACAGTCTATATGACTGTTTCACTGGTGCGCTTTATGCGTAACCCGGAGCAGAACAAGTGAGGCTACTGCCTGACTAGATTTATTGTACGGCGCCAGCTTTGTCTGGCGCCGTTTTCGTTGTGCGCCTCTATGATGACCAGATAGGTGCCTCTGGGACATTGGTGGCTGCTGTCGTCGGTGCCGTCCCATACGATATCGCCCTGGCATCCGAGGAGCATCGATCTGGCAAGGTGCCTCACGGCGTTCCCCTGTCGGTTAAAAATTGTGATGTCGGCAGTGAGGTTGCAGTTGTCCAGTTTGTAGGTGATGTCAATCAGGTCGTTGTATCCGTCGCCGTCGGGAGAGAAGAGGGTGGGGGCAATCTCGATGTCGTTGTCGACGAACAGAAGTTCGCGACTTTGCGAGTTTGGTGCGGTGGGCGTTCCGTATCCTGCCGTCGACGAGGCTGAATACCAGTTTGCTGCATCTTGTGTGGGCCGCTGCAAGGAGCGCCGCTCTAGGGCAACACCTTCGATGTCGGCCAGAAGGCTGCTGTGCATCGATGCATTGTAGTCGAAACGGTCGATGACGACGCTGTCGATGTTGGCTATGACAACTGTGCCTTGTTTGTCGGGATAGGCGGGCATAGCGCTTGTCTGGATTAGCCGGTTGGGGTATGCGACTGTGTAGCGGTTTGTGATGTCGACGATGTCGGTTGTGATGGCCATCAGGCTATGGGGGTGCAGGATGCCTTCCGAAGCGATCCCGTAGAGCGTCGTGACGCTGCCGGCGTCGGTCTTTGCCAGAAAGAGTTCCGACAGATCAATCTCTTTGTCGCTATTGTTGTATATCTCTATGTAGTCGGCTCCGCCGGGATGGGGGTTGAACAGCACTTCGTTGATGAGCACCTCGCCGGGATTGATTGTGTCTTTTTTCTGCGGAAGCGGGTCTGAGCAGTTTATGCCGATGTCGTCCATATATATAAGGTGCGCGCGCGACGAGGTGTATTGGCAACAGAGGCCGAAAAAGGCGGCAGGAGGCTGGTCGCCGTTGACCACCGCCGCCGAACCGCAGTCAATGAAATTGATGCTGTCGGCATTGCCGGAGGTGTCGATGGCCATCAGCAGTTGCTGCCGGTTTGCCAGGCGTATGCGGAAACGGAGCCGATTGTTGCTTTTCCGCGGTTGGTGCTGATAGGTGTAGAGCAATGTGCCGTCCTGATAGAGGCTTATATCCTTTTGGCTTGTGGCGGGGTCGGTCACTTTGAGGAGCAGGCTGTGCGGAGCTGAGAGCAAATCGAGGCTGTCGGCATACAGCGCGATGACGGCGTAGTTATTGGTGGTGGGTGTGAATCCCAGGCGGAGCCAGAATGTCCATTCGACGGTGTCGTTGTCGGGCATAGGGTAGGGGAAATTGATTTGGGCTGTTCCGGCGCTGTCGTCATAAAGCTGCAGCTGGCGGCTGCTGTTTATGCGGAAGCGGTTGGTGTCTCCACGCCAAACGATGCCCTCGTGCAGGTTGCCGTCGCTGAAATCCTCGCACACTTGGGCGCTCAGCGTCGGTAGCGACAGAAGCAGAAAAAGGATTACGGGTAATCGTCTGATTACTGCGGTATCCTTTCCTTTTGTGCTCATAGGGTTGCCTAGTTTTTAGGCTGTTTGCTGGGGGAATTCTTAGCAGGGAGTGGGGCTTTGTTTCTCATCTGGCGTTTTTTTGCCATTTTGTCTTTCAGCACGCGGTATTGTTCTGGCGTAAGGAGCTTGTCGATAGCCACTTTGCTGCGGTAGTACTCTTTGCTGATTTCGGCCTGCAGGCGACCTTCGCGCTCGTAGAGTGGGAAAAGAATACTGCTGTGGTCGTCGGGCGTGTCCATATAGGAGCGTATGCTGTCGCGAACGGCTTCGAGTTGCTGACGGTAGTTTTCGACAATCTTTGCCGTGCGTTTGGTGACGAGGTCGATTTTGGACTTTTGAGTTTTGGAGAGGTCTGATATGAAATCGGATATCTCCACGTTGTTCTCTTTTGTTGCTCTTTGGCCAGGCTGTGCTATTGCGCCGGTGGCCATACAGACGAGAATTGCGGTGATGATAAATTGTTTCATAACATATTGTTGTTTTGCAGTATTGATTGGTATCAGAAAAAGTCGGTCATTGGGTTTTCGTAGAAAGCGGCGTTTTCGATGCTTTCTTCGTCGGCATAGTTGTTGCAGTATTGGTAGATATCATAGAGTCGGGTGGGCATTTCGGGGCTTATGTTGGCTGCTTGTGCTCCCTGTTTGTGGCTGATGACAAAGGTAACGACGGCGATACCGGCAAAACAGGCTGCTGCCAGACTGCTGACAAAGCGCATTGTCGGGCGGCGGGTGGGCTGCAGTTTGACGGTCTGCGGCATCGAAGCTATGCGTTGCATCACGGCGTCGGTGACGTCGGTGGTGCTGGCTGGCTTCAGCTGCCGTATGGATTCGAGCACTTCCCTGAGCTCTGGATCCTTCTGTCTGTTGTCGTTGTTAGCGGTTGTCATATTGTAATCATTTTTTTCAGGTTTTTTTTGGCTCGGAATATAAGCGATTCCACCTTGGAGAGCGATATTTGCATCACTTCGGCGATGTCGTTGTAGGAGAAGTCGTTGAAGGCGTAGAGGACTAGGGCCGTGCGTTGCTCGTGCTTCAGTTGTCCTATGGCCTCGTGCAGGCGTTTGGATTGCTCTTCCTTCATCAGTTGCTCTTCGCGCGAGTGCTGGTAGTCGTTGGTGTCGGTGTCGGGCGTGTTGTCGTACGAGACGAAACGGCTCTCGTGCTTGAGCATTTTTGAGACGATATTGACGGTGATGCGGTAAATGAAAGTACTCAGTCGTGACTCGTGTCGGAAACGCGGCAGGGCGGTGTAGAGTTCCACAAAGACCTGCTGCGTCACTTCTTCGACGTCAAGCTTGTTGCCCACGAGCTTGTAGCACAAGTTGGCAACGGTCTCCTGATACTCACGCACAATAAGGGCATACTGCTCTTTGTCGCCCGACAGGATTTGCCGTACAATCTGCTGCTCTTGTTCGTTGGTCAACATTGTTTAGTATCGTTTTGTTTGGAATTATTGTATTGTATGGGATATTTTTTGCTTATCCCACGTGTCTGAACTTGTAGGTGATGGTGCCTTTTTGCTTTTCGGTGGCGTTGCGGTCGGCGTTGAAGTGGGCGCTGCGGGCGGCCTTTTTGGCTGCTTCGACCATAGCGTTGTCATAGTTGTAGGAACCCTTGGCGGGGGCGCTGACATCAACGACGACGCCGTCCTGGTTGACCCAAATCTCGACAACGACGTTTCCGTCCTTCGGGCTGGTGTAGCTGGGGGTCGGCAAGGTGCCTCGCAACGAGCGTCCGCCCAGGCTGTAGCTGGCGCCGTTGCCCTTTCCGCTGCCGCCCTGGGCTCCCTGCGTGCCGTCGGGGCTGCCGGCCTGGCCACTGCCGGTGGCAGTGCCTTTGCCCTCGCTGCCGCTGCCGTTCTTGCGGCCTTTGAAGGTGGCGTTGGGGTTTGTGGTCGGCTGCGTGTTTTCAGCAGGGGATGTGCTTGTATTTTCCGAAGTTGTCTTTGTGGGTTCGGGTTTTGTGGCAGGCGTGGGTTTGTCCTCCTGCTTGGGGGTTTTGGCCACTGGGGTAGGCTCCTGTCCGGTGGTGTAGCTTTCGTTAGGTGTCGATGCTGCAGGGGCTGCGGCGCTGTTGTCGTCGAAGGTGGCGTTGTCGTTGTTGCCGAAACCCTCGATTTCGCCCAGCACCTCGCCGGCCACACCCATACCTTCCTCCTCGATGGGCGGATTGGGCAGCTTGTAGCCTATCCACGAGCAGAGCAGTACGGCACACAGCATTATCAGTGCTGTGCTGACTGCCGATATGGCCTTGTCTTTCTTTTCCTGTTGCATTATTAGAGTTTAAAGTTTAAGGTTTAAAGTTTAAAGATTTCCGTTCTCCGCTTTCCGTTCTCAACTTGCTTGTTTTGTTCCGAGCACAACTTTGTGCTTCGTGTCCTGCTCCTTGTTGATTTGGTTGACAGCATCGATAACGTTCACGATGTACTGTACGTCGACGGTCTGGTCGGCACGAACAAAGACTCCGGCTTCGGCGTCGCCCGGAGCCAAACGCGCCAGCTCGGTGACCAGAACGCCCTTCATCTCTTCTACCAGGTCTTGGCCCATAGTGGCGGTCAGCGGCGTGTCGTCGATCTGGAACTGGCAGCGCGACAGGGGCGAGGTTGCGTCGCCGCCAACGCCCAGGTCGGAGATGTAGATCGTCACGCTCTCCTTGGCCATCGTCTTATTGTTGCTTTCGGGCAGGAACAGTTTGACGGCATTGGGGCTGATCAGGGTCGAAGTGAGCATAAAGAAGATGAGCAGCAGGAACACCAGGTCGGACATCGACGAGGACCCGGTTTCGATTCTTATTTGGTTTTGACTCTTAATCATATTTTTTTTATCTGTTTGTATGTTGATATGTCCATTGTTGATTCGTTGACAAGGTATTTCAACTTTCAACTCTCAACCTTCAACTTTTTCAGGCCGGTTCGTGCAGCAGGTCCATAAACTGCATCGAGCGCACCTCGAGTTCCATAACCACCTTGTTGATGCGGCTGACGAGCAGGTTGTAGAGGAAATAGGCAACGATGCCGACAATAAGACCGCCGATGGTGGTGACCATTGCTTCGTAGATGCCGGTCGAAAGCAGCTGGATATCAATATTGTTACCAGCGTGAGCCATATCCTGGAACGCCTTCACCATACCGGTCACCGTGCCGAGGAAACCGATCATAGGTCCCAACGAGGCTACTGTGGCCACCAGCGAAACGCCTTTCTCAAGTTTGGCCACTTCCAGCTTGCCTTCGTTCTCGACAGCGGTCTGGATGTCGCTCAGCGGACGGCCCAGGCGCGACAGGCCTTTGGCCACCATACGGCCTATCGACGTGTTGGTCGATTTGGCCAGGGTGCGCGCACCGTCGACGTCGCCCTTGTGGACATATTCGCGTATGTTGTTCATAAAGTTTGTCGAGTCGTCTTTCAGGGCGTGGTTCAAAACCAAATATCGCTCGATGGAAATGTAAAGTGCCAAAATAAGAAGGCAAACGAGGACAATCATAACCCAACCGCCTTTGGTGGCAAGGGTCAGAACCGAGATTTTTTCAACCGCCTCGACAGGGTCGGCTTGAAGCAAAATGCTGTTGATTAATGACATACTTATTTCTTTTTTGATGTTATTTGGGTGTAAAAGTACTTATTATTTTTATCTTGACACAGGTGTATAACGTAAAAGTTTCAACAATAGTATGTTGAAATTAAAAAAGGATGCCGTTGTCGGCATCCTTTTACTATGCTTGTTGTTTAGGCTATTTCACGATGAATTTTTTGCTGTGGCCCTGCAGGCGGCAGATGTAGATGCCGGGGTTGAGGTCGGTAACATCGACGGTCACCATATTCGATGCGGGAGCCAAAGCTACGCGGCGCACTTCGCGGCCGGCGGCGTCGAAAATCATCATATCGATATCGCTGTTGCCGCTCAGCTGGTAGCTGACGACAATCTGGCTGCTGGCGGGATTGGGATAAATCTCAGCAGCAAAGGGGTTTTCAACGGTTTGGATGGCAATGGGATCGTTGGCAAGGCTGTCCACCGGAGGCGTGAGGCCGATAAGGGCCTTGTGCTCGTTGGTGAAAAGGTAGCCCGGAGCATTCAGGTTGGAACGATAGACATTGCACCAGCAGTCGCCGGAACCACCCCAGCCCCAGTTGAAATGCATTGTCCTGACCGTCGAGTTCCATCCGTCGCATACGAAAGCGTGGCGGGCGTGGATGCCGCTGTTGGGAGCGTAGGCGGAGTAATAGATGGGACGTTTTTTCAGGATTTCGGCCTTGAGGGCGTTGACCCAGTTGGTGTCCTTTTCGTTGGGCGTCAGGCGGTTGTCGGCATTGTAGTATTCGGCCGAGGTGCGGTCGATCATTGTCATACTGTCCTTATCGTATTTGAAATACTTGCGGAAGGCGGCGGGGACATCGTTCGAGCTGGCTCCGCTCGATTCGGAGCTGTAGTTCATCCTGACCGACACACCGCAATGGTAGTTCAGCTTTGCCACCTCGTCGATGGTAGCCTGCGGGCTGCTGCTGGTCAGCTCGTCGGCCATAATTTCGTAGTTGTAGTATTGCTCGGCAAAGTTGACCTCGTGGGTGGTGCCGTTGTTGGCATAAACAACTGTCAGTTTGCCGGTTCTGGGGTATTTCCAGTAGTAGATGATTTGTGCCATAGCTGTTGCTACACAGCCCGTTACGCAGCGGCCGCCGGCATCGGTGGGGCACCAGTTGTTGTAGAGCGGCTCCTGGTTCCATTTCGAAGTCAGCAGGCGCGTGATGGCTTTGGCATCCTGGCCGAAATAGGGCAGACGCTCCTCTTCCAGTTCCTTCCAGGCATCGAGGCTTTGGCGCGAGGCTTCCAGGTTCGTGTTCTGGGCGTAGGCTATGGGTTCGGCTTGGCTGTTGAGCCACCACATCATATTCGGAGGTATGTTGTTGGGGTCGAAAGCGCCTTCGGTGCTGTAGGCCACAATCGGGTCGGACCAGTCGGAACCGGCCACGATGACGAAACCGCGCTTGTCGGCGGTGTTGAAAACATAGAGCGTCGCAATGTCGCGGACAGTGTTGCGGAACTCATAAACTTGGTCCAGGCTTTGTGGCGTGATGGCCTTGTTGCCAAACTGCGAAGCCATAAAATAGGCTGCCACCTGACGTGCTTTGGTCTTGTCAATGTCGCCGGCCAAAGATTTTTTTGTCGGGAATACTATGCTGGTTAACAGTATAGTAGATAGGATGATGTATTTTATTTTTTTCATTGTTATGTGATTTTTTCTGTGTTTTAAATCGGCTGCAAAAGTACGAATATTAATTATAATTGAAAGTCGTTGGTCCGTTTTTAATATTTTTTAGCATTTCGCGCAAAGTGTGGCTATTGCTTAAGAAACTGAGCAGCAGTGTCTAGCAGTTGTTTGTTGCAACGCAGAATCGAGGCGATGCGCAGGGCCTCCTGCGGCACCTCGTCGCTGTCGTCGTCCAAAAGTGAATAATCCATAAAGCTGTTGATGTTGTCGGGAGTGAGTGGCGTTGTGGCCAAATCTTCGACAAACCCTTTGACGCGTAAGCGGCGGCAGCCGAGGCCCAGCTGGCTGTAGTGGGTCGTGATGAGCGTCGTCGACGGGCAGCGTTCTAGCAGGGTGGCTACCGACTGGACGATGGCTTTGCCCTCGACGGGGTTGGTGGTGCGTGCCGGTTCGTCGATCAGTATCAGCAGGTGCTCGTCAGCGGCGCGCGTCACGGTGTCGCTGATTTTGATGATTTCGGATGCAAACGACGACAGGCCGTTCATCTCATTCTGCTCGTCGCCAATGCAGAAAACGACATCGTCCACCGGCGCAATCGAAGCCTCGTCGGCCGGGACGTACATTGCAAACTGCGCCATCATTTGGGCGATGCCTACAGTCTTGAGCATCACGGTTTTGCCGGCCATATTGGCTCCGGTGATGAGGCACACGCCGCGTCGCAGGCTTATGTCGACGGGCTGGTAGCGCAGCCCCAGCTCCTCGTTGTGGCGGCGCAGGCGGGGGTTCCACAGCGAGCGGAACCCGGTCCGGTCGTCCACCAGTCGGGGGCGGCACAGGCGCCAGTCGCTGGCCATCGTGGCACGGGCGAAGAGGAAATCGGTATAGGCCATCCGGTCGAAGGCCTTCTGGAGCGGCAGGCAGAAAGCAAACAGCTTGTCCGACAGCTGTATAACGACTTGCTGCTGTATGTTGTTCTGGCGTTCAAACAGGTCGTTGACTTCGCGTTGCAGCGCGGCGCGCTCGTCGTCGCTGCCCTTGAAGGTGTCCAGCTGCATCTGGCGGGCTTTGAGCTCGCGGCGCAGCGGACCCAAATCGGGATGGTAACTGTCGTAAATATAGAAGTTTGGAATCTGCGTTGCGTCGGGATCCAGCAGGGCGAAGACTTCCCCCAGGTCGGGGAGGTCCAGTATGTCGGCGATGCCTAGCAACGAGGCGGCTTTGGCCGTGGTCATACAAAGAAAAGCCAAGTTCTTGATTTCGAACAGCTCGATCTCTTCCATCACCATCCGCTGGCTCAGGTTGGCAAGCGACCCTTGCAGGTCGTGCATCTGCATCAGCTGGTGGCGGACGACGGCCACGTCGCGGTTGGCTTCGGGGCGTGCCAGGCATTCCGCCACGCGCCCGATGTTGTCGTATTCGCGTTCCAGTTCGCCGCGCTCGGCAACGAAAGGCTGCATCAGCATCCGCCGCCGTCCGGCAGCCGACATCAGTTCCATTTGGTCGATAACATATTGGAACCCAGGCTCGGCCGATATTTTGTCTTTAAGCAGTATCATTCGCTGATTTATATATATTTAACCTTAACTATAACCTAAGATACAAAAAAAACTATTGTCCCTTAACTTCCTTTAACTCCCCTTAACTCCCCTTAACTCCCTTTGACCTTTCTCACGTCATACACAGGCAGTTGCAGTGCGTCGGACAGGGCTGCGCAGGCATCCTCGGAGTGAAGATGGTAGCCTTGCGGCGAGGTGGGGTTGAGGCACACCGCCACCAGGTTGGAGCGCTGCAGCACCTGCAGGCGGCCGCCGCGACGGATGTAGTTCGAATAGACTTCGGGCGTGATGAAAAGCTTTGTGAAGTCGCGCACAATCAGGCAGATGTCGCTGATGTTCTTTTGCGAAGCCAGGTATTTCAGCAGGTGGTCGCTGACGGCACCCGAGGCGAAAAGCGTGGTGCCGAAGCGGAAAATGTCGTTGTTGTTGCTGCCCAGCAGGAACACCGACTTCAGCTGCAGGTCGTGCACCTCGCCCTCGCCGTCGACGGCCCACAGGCCTTGTTCGATGGGACTAAGTCGTTGTTGCAGCGAGGGTTCGACCTCGTCGAGGGCTATGAGGCGGCAGACGAAGCGCGTCTTCGAAATCAGTTGGCTCAGGTTGGGCGACACGGCGGCGCCGGTGGCCAGCACCATCGCGTCGGTCACCGTGGGCGACGCCAGGCTGAGGCGCGACAGGGCCCCGTCGACGATGCTGAGAGGTACTCCCTGATGGATAAAGCCTTCAATCTGAGTGCGTAGCATTCCCGTCGACGCCGCTCCGCTCAACAGCACTTTGCCGCCGCACACCACGCGCGCCGTCACCAGCCGCCCCAGCGAGGTGCGGCGCGGGTCGACGGCCGTGATTTCCGACACCAGCTGCCGCTGGCGATAATGCTTCTCGGAGGTGATGAAAAGCATTCGTTCGTAGAGGGTTATCTCGGGTTTGGCGCTGCCGTAGACGGCATCGGTCTGCTCGCCGTCGACGCCGATCGACGTCACGGCGCACTCGACTCCCTCCTGGTTCAGGCGGCCAAGTATATAGTTGAGACACACCGTTTTGCCAGTGTTCTTCTCCAGCCCGACAATCGACAGGCTGCGGTGGCGTAATATTTCCTTTATAAATGGCATTGCTTTGTTAACGCCCCAAGTCCGCTTTTATTGTCCCGCGCCGCAAAACATTTTGACTGCGGCTTTCCGCGATGTCGTGCAGCGCAATCCTAAGCACCGCAAAACGGAGTCGGTAAGTCGTCGTCGGAACATCTTGAAAACCAGCTTTTCGAGTCACCTGCTCCGCCATTTGTACGCTATATGTACGCTATATGTACGGTATTTGTACGCTTTCGAAGC
>R22__coassemble_1411_pt1 | contig 12142 bp, 12 predicted proteins | sample R22__metabat2_high_PE_041 | metagenome-assembled genome bin R22 | reverse complement strand
CGTTATAATCTATAAGATCTATAGATTTCGCTCGCTTGCGAGCAGGAGAAAAAAATTTACAAGATTTACAAGATTTCGCTCGCTTGCGAGCAGGAGAAAAAAAAGAAAAATCCACAAGATCTACGAGATCTCGCTCGCTTGCGAGCAGGCAAAAAAAATTTACAAGATTTACAAGATTTCGCTCGCTTGCGAGCAGGAGAAAAAAAAGAAAAATCCACAAGATCTACGAGATCTCGCTTGCTTGCGAGCAGGAGAAAAAAGAAACTAATTCGATTTATTCGCATAATTCGCGGGGAAAATAATTATTGGAGGTCACCAACAATAAAAAAAGGGTTGCCGCGTTTTAGCAGCAATGGAAAACGAGAAGAACAAAAACAAGATAACGCTCTACATCATTCTGGCTCTGATACTTGGCGGCATCGTCGGCACCATCGGCGCTACGGCGGCTTTCACTATGCGCCCCACGCGCGTCGACATCGGCAAGGCCACTGGCAACACCAAAATGGACGCCATCTGGAGCCTCGTGGAACGGCACTATGTGGACCCCGTCGACAACGACTCGATTACCGACAGGCTTTGCTCCGCGATGCTTGCCTCTCTCGACCCCCACAGCGTCTACCTTTCGGGCAAGGACCTGAAACGCGAGGTCGAAGCCTTGCGCGGCAACTTTGAGGGGGTGGGCATCCTGCTGCGGATGAAAGACGATACGGTGTGCGCACAGCAGATCATTGCCGGCAGTCCGGCCCAGGCGGCCGGAGTTATGGCTGCCGACCGCATCGTGGCAGTCGACGGCCGCAACGTCACCGGCAAAGAAACGATTATCGACAGCGTGGTCTCGATGATTCGCGGCCCGCGCAAAAGCACCGTGAAACTGACCATCAGAAGACCCGGCGAAAGCGCACCAGTCGTCTTCAAAGTGGTCCGCGACGTCATACCCACGCCCAGCCTTGCCTATAGCGGAATGATCAACGCCACGACGGGCTACATCCGTCTGGACCGCTTTGCCGAGACGACCTACGACGAGTTTTGCTACGCCCTCGTCGAGCTGAAAAGGAAAGGGATGAACCACCTGGTTCTGGACCTTCGCGACAATGGCGGCGGACTGATGGAGGCGGCCATTGGCATCTGCGACGAGCTGCTGCCGGGACGCGAACTGATTGTCTACACCCAAGGAGCCCACCAGAGACGGCGGGAGGAGCACTCGCGCCCCGGAGGACTGTTCTGCAAGGGCAAAGTCACGGTGCTGATCGACGAATACTCGGCCTCGGCCAGCGAAATCGTCGCCGGCGCCATCCAGGACAACGACCGAGGCATCATCGCCGGCCGCCGCTCGTTTGGCAAAGGTCTGGTGCAGCAGCAGTTCGACCTGCCCGACCATTCGGCAGCACGCATCACCATTGCGCGCTACTATACCCCCTCGGGCCGCTGCATCCAGCGCCCTTACGACAAGGGTACCGACGAATACTATTCGGACTTTATCCAATCGCTTGTCGACGAATACAAGGGCGACTCGCTCCTGGCGCACATCAACGACTCCACGCCCTACTACACCACCAAAGGGCGCATCGTCTACGGCGGTGGCGGCATCTATCCCGACCATACGATCCACTACAAGACCGACGAGAATATCGTCTACTACAATCAACTGATAAACAAGAACATCATCAACGACTATGCTTTCGACATCGTCAGCAGCGACGGCCGCAACATCGTCACCAAGCACCCTACCGAAGAGAGCTTTGTCGGCAACTACACCATCAGTGAGGCTATGCTCCAAAAGCTGTTTGCGCGCGGCGAAAAAGCCGGCATCAAACGCGACGCCAAATGCATCAGCCGCTACCGCGACGAGATAAGCTCGCGCCTCAAAGCCTCGATAGGCGCGATGCTCTATTCGCAGTCCGCCTTCTTTGCCGTGCAACTCAAGTACGACCCCGAACTGAAAGAGGCGCTGAACATCAAAAAAGAATTATGATTAATCCAACAGCAATATGAATTCAAAACTGAAGTTACTGGTACTGATAGCATTACTTATCGCCACAGGTCACTCGTTCGCCCAGAAAACGACCCTGCAGGCCTCGGTCAGCGGACTTAAGGGCGACGGCCACAAAGCCATCCTCAGCGTCGTCGACGGCAACAAGGTTTTGCCCGTCGACACATTGGCCATCGACCCCAAGGGCAACCTGAAAGCCTCTGCACCCTGCAGCAAACCGTCGCTTTTCCTGCTCAACATCATCGGCATCAACAACTCCACCTTGCACCTGATGCTGGAGCCCGGCGACAAAGTGTCTCTCGAGCTGGCATACATCGACACTCTCGCGTTCCTTCACATTGCCAACGCCAAAGGCTCCGCCAATGTGCAGATCTACCAGCAATTCAACGACATACTGTTCCGGCACTCGCTGCAGGCACGCCACATCGACAACGAGTACATCCTTCCCTCGACCAGCGAGAAGCGCAAGGAGGAACTGGGCCAGCAGATGCAGCAAGTGCAGCTGGCGCAAAACATCGCCATACGCCAGCTGCTCGAAAAAAACACAAAAACCCTGATGAGCGCTTTCCTCGTCACCTATTTTGACAACGACGCCGAGACCTATGCCGACCTTTTCGAGGCCATAGACAACGGACTCAAAGAGCGTTATGCCGACAACCAGTTCGTGAAATATGTCGACAACAAGGTGCGCACCAACCTCGGCCCCGGACGTATGGCCCCCGAAATAGCTATGCAAGACCCCGACGGCAAAATACGCAAACTCAGCGATTTGCGCGGGCAGGTGGTGATGATCGACTTCTGGGCCTCGTGGTGCCGCCCCTGCCGAATGGAGAACCCCAACGTGGTGCGCCTCTACAAGCAATACCACGACAAAGGTTTTGAGATATACAGCGTCTCGCTCGACAAAGACCGTCGCCAATGGCTGCTGGCCATCGAGCAGGACGGCCTTGAATGGCCCAACCACGTCAGCGACCTCAACGGATGGACCTCGAGCGGCGGCGCCAGCTACGGCATCACCTCCGTCCCCTCCACCGTGCTCGTTGACCGCCAGGGACGCATCATTGCCCGCAACCTGCGCGGCGAACAGCTGGCCAACAAACTGAAAGAAATCTTCGGAGAATAATAAAACACACAATGTACACCTACGAATACCCACGTCCGGCTTTGACGGCCGACATAGTTCTCTTCAGTCCCGACAGCACGCAGGTGCTGCTTATCCGGCGCGGCCACGAGCCCTTCAAAGACCATTGGGCTTTCCCCGGCGGATTCTTCGATATGAGCGACCGCGACATCGAACATACCGCAACCCGCGAACTGGAGGAAGAGACCGGCCTGAAAGGCATCGCCCTGAAGGAATGCTTCGTCGCCTCGCGCGAAGGACGCGACCCCCGCGGACGCACCGTCAGCGTTATCTTCAGCGCCCGTGTCGACCCGTCGCAAGTCAACGCCCACGGCGGCGACGATGCCGCCGAAGCACGCTGGTTCCCCATCGACCAACTCCCTCCCCTAGCCTTCGACCACGACGAAGTGCTGGCCCGGCTGCTCAAGAAACAAAAAAGAACAGCATCAAGTTACCTCTAAAAAATATTTTTTCACCGAATTAAACGAATACAACGAATTAGAGTGGTCTGAACTTTGTTCCCCTGGCTTTTCTGCCACCACCTCCTACCTGCTGGCGTCACCGTCATACAACATCACATTGCAAATTTCGAAAAGTTTTTGGAATATATTCCAAAAACTTTGCAAAATTTATATTTTTTTGGATTTTAATCCCATATTAGAAGAACACTCAACATCGTCACATTCTAGGACTGCAAGCACCTGAGACGCCTTGTGGCAAACAAAAGCCTTCTCAAAGTCTGGATGTCAGCCTTAGAAGGCTGCACCAACCTCACCGACCTGCATCTGCCCGAAACAGCAGAAAGAGTGGTTTGAACTTTTGTTCCCCTTGGCTTTTCTGCAGCTCCACTCTTATCAGGATTAACAAAACTAAACCAAGCAATCTTTTTATTAATCTTTTATATATTTCAAAAATGGTGTCACATACATATCACGCATTTTTTGGCACCTTGCCTCTGCACTCTTAACGAAAATTTTAAGATAATATCGAGCCCAATTCTCCATACTGGACTTCCACGTTTGATCCAATTCACAAACGTGAAATTGTATTTGCATAGCCGCAGCCCAATTTATATATAACTTTTCCGGATTAGCCTTGAACAATACACCGTGATGAGCATCTGTACATTTTAAAGCACCATTTTGCTCTACCCAGTCTATTTCTACATAGTCGATATTTATATTTTCAAATTCCTCATTATCTATCATAAGAGCACACATCTTTGCCAATTTATATGCTGATATAATATTGGGAGGCATTGCCGTTTTACTTTTGTTCCTAGTTTTCACGTCAATAATGTCATAAAAACCTTTATCATAATATAAAATATCCGCAGTATCGTTTTGCTTTTCCTCAAAAATACTTGTTGGAGACCATTCTTTAGTAGCCTTATCTCCCCGACTCAGCAGAAACAGAGCTGTTGGAGAATCCAGCAATGCATATCTCTGTTCCAAAGTAATATGTTTGGGGTGTCGCAGATATAAATCATTCAAGTATTCGTACTGTTTAAAAATGTTTTTGGGGTACTTTTCTTTTAACATATAGTACACATCTTTCTCGAAAGGTTCGCCTGCTGCGTGACCCGACAAAGTCCCCATAGAAGATTTGTTTGGTCTGTCGACTATCTGGTTTCTCAAACTCTTTACCAAACTATTAAAATCAACTTTATTCATTGAATAATGTATTAAAGTATCTGTTAATATTTTCAATATGCACAGGTGATTTATCTGACAGATAATTCTTCACTTCACAAGTTATCTGATTATGCAGATATATTTCTTTTTCTGATTTCCAATCGATAGGACGGAATGGAATGCTGGCGATAGGAGCTTCCGAAAATTCTACGATAGCTCCCTTAACTATTCCATTTACCCCCAACCAACAAAAAACTCTTTCGTTATTCAAATATGCTAATATGTATTCAATAGACTCTTTACAGATGGCTTTCTTGAAAATTGCCGTCACATCTTGTGTTGGATAACAACCTGGCGGTGCAAAGCAGAACCTAAAATAGTCTTTGTTAGAGATTCTTTCTTTACAAGGAATAAAAATCCTGGGTTCATTGCGTTCAAACAGTTTTTGATTCCTAGGGAAAACAAACTCCCAATAAGGAATTATTTTGTTATAACTATATCTTTCGCCCAGCTTTTTCCGATAGGGTCTAAAGTGTTCTACAAAGTGAGGATACTTCACATTAAAACTGTTCTCATCAATATTCTCTTGAATAAAAATATATCTTGTTTTACCTTTATTCAAATACGCATTCAGGTCTTTAGCTTTAAAAACATCTATTAGAACCTTTTGTTCTTCTGGATTTAAATGTTCCGTTTCTTTTATTTGAAAGGCAGCATCCAATCCCGAAACCATACCATTGCCTATATCACAGTAATCACCTATACAATAGTGATTTTTCTCTTCAGCAAATAGTGTGGAACACGGTTTACTACATACAGCCTCAAACCTATAAAGCTTGTCCTGTACTTCCTTGGTAGCAAGAATCCATCGACTGTTTTCTTTAAATTGCGGTATAGTTAGTACTTCAAAGCAACTGCCATTAGCTAACTCTTCTCTTGTAGGCAAACCATTGGGTTTATTGAACTTATACAACTTCAATGTATCTTTTTTTTCTTTAGTCCTAACATATTTAAAGATTATGAAGGATGCTGTTACTTTTTCGAACAATGGCGCTTCTTTAAAATGATAAATCTCTGTAAAATAACCATTTTGGCACATATAATTTCTAAGTGTTGCCGAATGAGTTGTATTCATCCAGTATTCGGTACAAATAAAAATCAACTCGCCATTCTCTTCCAAGTGTTCTATGCTTTTCAGAATAAAAATGAATAGGTAGTCGCACAAACTATTAAAGTACTTCTTCCAAAGATAATTCCTTTCCAATTCCAGTTTTAACTCCGATTCAAGATTTTTCCATCTAATATATGGCGGATTACCAATCACAACATCATACTTTTCACTTACTGGGACTTCCAAGAAACTCATAAACTTGACAAATTCATACTTCGTTCCTAATGTAGAATCTATCTCGTATGCAGACAAGTTCGTAAACCCGTGTTTTAGAAGATTATCAAGAAAAACTCCTTTCCCACACGAAGGTTCAATTATTCTACTATCCTTTGAATGTGAAATCAACGATACCATAAAATCAGCAATTAGATCTATGGTAAAGTATTGTCCATATTTGTTTTTTGAAGCCATTTTGTGATGTTATTTTGCGAAATTGCTATTCAAACACCACAAAAAAAAGTGGGCTTCTGTCTGGACGGAGGCTCTGGACTGCCTATAATCACCACTAAACAAGAAAGCCCACGGTATAACACCGCGAGCGTTCTGCCTTCTTGTAGTGGTGACGTCAATTGTCCAGATTTCCGTCCACTTGAAAAGCAAAAACGCTTTATATTATGTATTTAACTTTATTCTATCTCTATATTTTTCTTACATTTTTATTAGTTATTATTTGTTTTTTCACGGTGCAAAATTACACATTTTTTTTAAACCATAGCTTCAGTTTCGTTCGGCATATGATGTTTTTTTATAGTAACGGAGTCATATACAATGGCATAAAAGTGATACCATCTTTTTCCATATAGTCGTTTGAATGAATCACATAGGGGGTGGCAAGGTATTCGGCATATTTATGTCTGTATTTTTCAAGCGATGTAAGCGTATAACGTGCCGACGACTTCACCTCGATGGGCGAGATATTGTGGCGAGAAGTCACCGACGGTTTTCTGACAAGAAAGTCTATCTCCATCTTATCATCAGCATTAGTGTAAAAATAAAGCCTGTTGCCTGCGGTACGTAGCATTTGGGCGACAATGTTCTCGACCAACATACCTTTGTTTATCTCCAGCTTGTCAAACATCAACTTTTTGTATAGTTGGCCTTGATGGATGTCCTTCTCGTCAAAAGCCATAGATATCAAGAGTCCTGTGTCGGACATATATATCTTCCGTTTGGCATCGTCGCGGCTTAGGTTCAATCCGACGTTTGGATTGGTGGCAGCAAAGCACACGTTGATGACACGCGACTCCTCGAGCCAAAAGAAAGCGTTGGCATAACTCCTGGTGCGGGCACCTTTCTCAAGGTCGCTGATCCGGAATCGTTTCTCGTGACGCTGCAACTGCGACGGAATGGTGTCGAACACCCGCGTCACCTTCTGTTCGTAGCCGGCAGCATACTTGCTGATATCAGCACGGTAGATACTCAGGATGTTACGCTTGATGTGGTCGACATTGTCGAAGTCCTTCTCGTTTACATAAAGTTCAACTGCCTGAGGCATACCACCAACAATCATATATTGCCGGAACAGTTCCATAGCCTTGCGATGCAAACCCTCACCCATTGGCCTGCGCATCGAAAAGCAGTCTCTTATATAGTCCATTAATTCGTCCTGCCCCATAGCCCACAGGAATTCCTCGAAGTCCATAGGATACATATCAATTCGTTCCTCTTCGGACGGAATGACGATGTTCTTCACATTGCGGTTTATACTGACCAAAGAGCCCGTCTCGATATAGTCGAAGCGTCCGTCTTTGACCAGATGCTTTATTGCAGCTCGCGCTGGAGGATACTGCTGCACCTCGTCAAATACAATGGCCGAGTGGCGAGGATACAACTTTACGTCTTTCATAAGCGAAAGCATCCTAAAGAACGAATCCAAATCGGTGAGCTTTTCCTCGAACAGCATCTTCAACTGTTTGTCCTCTTTGCTGAAGTCAATCAGTATGTGCGATTTGTACTCCTTACGGGCAAATTCTTCCACAATATAACTCTTGCCAACACGACGTGCGCCATCGACAAGAATTGCTGTTTTGCCACATTGCGTTTCTTTCCAATTTAGTAACTTGCTGTATATCTTTCTTTTCATATCAATATTGCACCAAATTCGACTTTGCAAATATACAAAATTTGCACCAAATCGCGATTATCAAAACACAAATTTTGCACCAAATCGCAAATAAGGGTCTATTTTTTTCACTGTCGGACAGCAAAAAATGTACCACACAGAAAAAACTTTCGCACGAATTACAATAAATGTATTATTCGGGCGTTTAAAGGTATATAAACTATATTAATATCTTATGAGCGCAATAACTAAAACAATGATAGAGATGGCGTTAAGCCACGTCGACGACCCCGATCTGGGCCAGAGCCTGACCCAGCTAGGTATGATTGAGAACATCGCCATCGACGGAATGAAAGTTAGCTTCGACCTCGTGCTGACCACCCCGGCCTGCCCGATGAAGTCGAAGATGAAAGAAGACTGCATCAACGCCATCCACGAATATGTGGACCGCAACGCCGAGGTCGAAGTCAACCTCACCTCGCGCAAGGTCGAGCAGCCTAAACCCGAAGAGATGTTCCCCAACATCAAGCATACCATCCTCGTAGCCAGCGGCAAAGGCGGCGTGGGCAAATCGACCGTGGCCGTCAATCTGGCTGTATCGCTGGCCAAAACGGGTGCCAAGGTGGGCCTCATCGACGCCGACATCTACGGCCCCTCGATCCCCATTATGTTCAACATCACCGAAAACGACATCTACGGCGAACGCCACGGCGACAAAACCTATATGACGCCCATTATGAAATACAACGTCAAGCTGATGTCGGTCGGATTCCTCGTCGACCCCGACAAGGCTATGGTGTGGCGCGGACCTATGGCCAGCGGCGCCCTCAAGCAGCTGCTCACCGAGACTTGGTGGGACGAAATCGACTACCTCGTCGTCGATATGCCTCCGGGAACGGGCGACATACAACTGACCATAGCACAGACGCTGCCCGTCAGCGGCGCCATCATCGTCAGCACGCCGCAGAAAGTGGCCCTGGCCGACGTGGTGCGCGGTGTCGAGATGTTCCAGAACCCCAACATCAACATCCCCGTGCTGGGCTTTGTCGAGAATATGGCCTACTTCACGCCCGCCGAGCTGCCGAACAACAAATACTACATCTTCGGCAAGGAAGGCTGCAGCAAGCTGTCGAAAGAAATGAACATACCCCTGCTGGGCGAAATACCGCTGGTGCAGAGCATTGCCGAAAGCGGCGACAGCGGCAAACCCGTGGCCCTCTGGAGCGACACCCCCTCGCCCGAAAGCGAAGCCTTCGACCGCCTGGCCGAAAACACCATCAAGGAAATCTGCAAATTAAAGGTTAAATGCTAAAAACCAGACATTAAAGTCAGGCGCAGGCGCAATGCCTGCCGCCTGGCTCAAATGCTTACGGTCAAAACAAAACAACATAATATGAACGACGAACAGAAATCAATCATCGAGAAAAAAGTGCAAAACGCGCTGATGCAAATACGCCCCTACCTGCAGCAGGACGGCGGCGACGTAGAGTATGTCGATATGACCAACGAAGGCGTCGTGATGGTACGTCTGCAAGGCCATTGCGGCAGCTGCCCCCACGCTATGCAGACCCTCAAGCAGGGCATCGAAACGGCCATCAAACGCGTCATCCCCGAAGTCAAAAGCGTTGAAAGAGTAGGTTAATAAATATATATATACAATATTATTATGATTTATACCAAAACAGGCGACAACGGAACCACCTCGCTGGTAGGCGGACGACGCGTGAAGAAGTACGACCAACGCGTCGAAACCTACGGCACCGTCGACGAGCTGAACGCCCACATCGGAATGCTGGCGACAATGATGAGGGACAAATCCATCGACCTCGAAATGGCTTTCGACGTCCGCGAACAATTCGAAAACTGCTACAAACAACTGAAAACGGCTCAAAACAAACTCTTTGTCATCCAGACACTTCTGGCCACCGAAGACGAGGATACCTACAACAAGCTGCCGCAACTGGACGACAACGCCACCGACGAAATGGAAGCCTGGATCGACGACATCGACAAACGCTTGCCCGCACTCAAAAGCTTCGTAATCCCTGGCGGCACCACCATCTCGGCACAGGCACACATAGCCCGCACCGTATGCCGCCGCGCCGAACGGCAGATTGTCCGGCTGGCAGAAGAGGAAAACATCGAAGAGAAAATAAAAAAATACATCAACAGAACCTCTGACTATCTGTTTGTTATATCACGATTTGCACTGATTTTGGAAAATAAGGCAGAAAATTTTTGGAGTGCCGAATAATATTTCGCATTGGCTTGCGTTAAGAGGAAAGAAAATTTCGTGACAACATAACACAACATACACATTAACAGAAAATTAACCACCAACAAAAGGTAAAAGGAAAGTATTATGTATTGGACACTAGAATTGGCATCGAAACTTGAAGACGCTCCCTGGCCTGCCAACAAAGAAGAATTGATTGACTACGCACAGCGTACAGGAGCCCCTATGGAAGTAATTGAAAACCTGCAGGAAATCGAGGACGAAGGCGAGCCCTATGACAGCATCGAAGACATCTGGCCCGACTACCCCACAAAAGAAGACTTCTTCTTCCAAGAGGACGAGTATTGACAATCCGAAAAAAAACAATGTACCATAGGACCGGACATAAGCTGTCCTGTCCTTTTTTTTGCAAAACATCACGATGAAAACCATAACTATCATTGGTTCAGGCAATGTGGCCACACATCTGGCCAAAGCATTCCACGCTGCGGGACACCAGATTCTGCAAATCTGGTCGCGCGAATACGACCACGCCGAAGCCCTTGCCAACCAAGTCTTTGCCGAACCCATCGACCGGCTCAACCTGCTCTACCCTACCTCCGATGTATACATCCTGGCCGTCACCGACGACGCCCTGTTCGACCTGGCCCTCGACCTGCGCCTGCGCGACGCCCTGGTGCTCCACACCGCAGGCTCCGTCTCGCTCCGCGTGCTGCAACCCATCAGCCGCAAGAACGGCGTCATCTGGTCGCCACAAACCTTCATCCGCGACATCCCGATGGATTACAGCCAACTGCCGTTCTGCATCGAAGGCTCGTCGCCCGAAGTGGAAGAGGCAATACGCGACCTGCTGCAACCCGTGTCGCAACATATCTTCCGCGTCGACACCGACCAGCGCCAATGGCTGCATCTGGCGGCCGTGATGACAAATAATTTCGGCAACGCCATCAACGCCCTAGCGCAAGACATTCTGCAACAGCACAATATCCCATTCGAAATACTGCATCCACTCATAACTATGACCGCCGAAAAAATAAAACAAGGCGGACTGTGGCAGCAACAGACCGGACCGGCACGACGTCGCGACCAGAAAACCATCGACAACCAGCGACGCCTCATTGCCGACAACAAACAGCTGCTGAAAATCTACGAACTGCTGACCGAAACCATTCAGGACAAGACCCGCAAGCAATGCTAATCGACACGCATTCACATATCTACGCCGAAGAATTCGACGACGACCGCAACGAAGCCATAGCCCGTGCCGAAGCGGCAGGCGTGGGACTGATACTGCTGCCAGCCATCGACAACGAGAGCTACGACCGGCAGGAGACGCTGGCGCTGTCACGACCCGACCTCTTCCGGCAGATGATGGGACTGCACCCGACCTCGGTCGACGCCGACTACAAAGCAGCACTGGAACTGGCACATAAAAAGCTGGTTGCCAACCCGTCCGAATACATTGCCATCGGCGAAGTGGGACTCGATTTCTACTGGGACACCACCTTCCGCCAGCAACAAACCGAAGCCCTGAACCAGCAAATCCAATGGGCCGAAGAGCTGCACAAACCACTCGTGCTGCACCTGCGCAGCGGCAAAGACGGCAGCACCGAAACCGACGCCTACGCCGCGATGTTCAGCATACTGGAGCACTTCGACGGAACCACCAAAAAAGGCATAATGCATTGCTTCAGCGGCACATTGGCCGACGCACGACGCGCTGTCGAAATGGGCTTCCTGCTTGGCATAGGAGGCACACTGACCTACAAAAAATCAACGCTCCCCGACATCGTGAGCGAGATACCGATTGAAAACATCGTCCTCGAAACCGACGACCCCTATCTGGCCCCCGTACCGCATCGCGGACACCGCAACGAGCCGTCGTTCATCACCCACGTCGCCGACAAGATGGCCGAAATCAAAGGCCTA
>R22__coassemble_1407_pt1 | contig 12174 bp, 10 predicted proteins | sample R22__metabat2_high_PE_041 | metagenome-assembled genome bin R22 | reverse complement strand
GATATAAGATATATATAGGAAATATATAGGAAATGGCGGAGCAGGTGCCTGGTTGGGGGCGCGCAAGGGGGCATCAAAAAACCGCCCATTGGCAGCCAATCGGCCTCCAATGGGCGGTTAAAATGTGTTGTCTCTATGCTCAGCTCTGGCTCTGCTTCAGTTGCTCGACATAGTCGTTGATGCGGACCATCTGCTCGGGTATGTTGATGCCCTGGGGGCACTCGGCAAGGCAGTGCCCGCAGCCGATGCAGTGGTCGGCCTGACGGAAAGAGGGCACCGAGCGGTCGTAGTCGACCAGGAAGGCGCGGCGGGCCTTGCGGAAGGCCTTGCGCGCATCGTCGCCGGCGGCGTCGTTGTTGTTCATCACATTACCCTCGTTGAGGCATTTGTTGTAGTGGGCAAACACGCCGGGGATGTTGATGCCGTAGGGGCAGGGCATACAGTAGCGGCAGTCGGTGCAGGGGATGGTTTTGAAATTGGCGAAGATGTCGGCAATGTCTTCGAGCATCTTCAACTCGTCGTCGTTCAACGACTTATGCGGCGAATAGGTGCGAATGTTGTCCTGCAGGTGCTCCAGGTAGGTCATTCCGCTGAGGACGGTGAGCACGCGGGGCTGCTGGCCTGCGAAGCGGAAGGCCCACGAGGCTATGGACGACTGCGGGTCGCGCTGTTTGAGGAGCTGGACGGCGTGGTCGTTGAGGTTCGCCAGCTGTCCGCCGAGCAGCGGCTCCATAATGAATGCCGGTATGTTGCGCTTTTCGAGCTCGGCGTAGAGGTAGCTGGAGTTGGTGTTGCTGGGGTTGATGAGCTTGGCGTGGTTCCAGTCGACGTAGTTGTGCTGAATGAGGACGTGGTCCCAGTGATAGAGGCCTTGGTCCTGCAGCGAAAGGAGGTAGTCGAAGGCGCGGATGTCGCCGTGATAGGAGAAGCCGAGGTTGTGGATGCGCCCTTTTTCGCGCTCCTCGCAGAGGAAATCGAGCATACCATTGTCGAAAAATCGGGCCTTGAGGGTCTGCATTGCGTCGAGCTCGTTGCCGTTGGCGTCCTTGCGCGTGCCGCCGATGCTGTGCAGCATATAGTAGTCGAGGTAGTCGACCTGCAGCTCTTTCATCGAGTTGTGGTACATCTTGATGCTTTCCTGACGCGGCCAGGTGTTGCTGTTGAAGTTGGAGAGCTTAGTGGAGACGAAATATTCCTCCCTCTTGTGGCGGCTGAGGGCGATGCCGACGGCGTGCTCCGAGCGGCCTTTGCAATAGGGCGGCGCGGTGTCGAAGAGGTTGACGCCGTGCTCGATGGCATAGTCGACGAGGCGGTTGATGGCCTCCTGGTCCAGTTCCTGGTCCTGCTCGCGGCCGCTGTTGCCGTCGAGGGTCGGGAAACGCATACATCCGTAGCCCAGCAGCGACACCTGCTCGCCGTGGAGGTTTTCGCGCAAAGTCATTTTGCCCACGGGCACTTCGCCCAGGGTTACGCCCTCGGCTTTGGTCTGGTTTTTGGGTGTGCATCCGGCGGCAACGGCAGCGGTGGCTACGGCTCCTGCAGATGCGGTTTTCAAGAATTTTCGTCTATCCATTTTTGAGTTGAGAGTTGAAAGTTGAAATTGACTAACAAATTCACAAATTAACGAATTAACACATTCTGAATTGCGTCAGCCACTTACACATTAACACATTAACACATTCAAGCACTACCGCATTAACACATTCAACGAGGTGGTGTGTCCGTAGAAGGGGCTGAAGAGCGGGTCGCCATAGTAGCCTCCGAACGGCGCGCCGAAGAGCATCGGCGTGAAGGCGCCGGTGCGGTCGTCGATGACGGTGAGGTGAATGTCGAGGAAGCTACTTTCGCCTATGCGATAGCGCATTGCAGCACTGAACGCCGTCGCGTCGAGCATCAGCGGCATATCGGCTGGGAACCAGGGATTGACCAGGGCTGCCGACGCGAGTCCGCCGGAGGTGTGGAACAGCGAGGCGGCCACCCACAGGCGGTCGTTGACGCGGTAGGAGGCCGAAAGATTAAGGGCGGCAGCAGCGGCGCTGTAGTTGCGCACCGGCGCCAAATTGCGCACCTCGCGGCCACGGATATTGTATCCGCCGGGATACATCGAATAGGAATCGAGCAACGTGACCGACGCATTGATTTTCAGGCGGTCGCTAGGCTGGAATGTGAGTGATGGCGTGATAGTGAAATAGGGCGACGTGGCGCTCCGGTTGCCCACGATGCCGGTGCCCATCGAAAGATGGAACTGCCAACGGCGCAGGCTGTCGTCGTCGAGCAGGCGACCGGTATCGCCCAGCGGATGCATAGGCCGCACAGAGGAGGGGACATTGCCCACAGCGATGTCGCCGCTATGCGACACGATGGTGTCCTGCTGGCTCCGCGCTGCAAGTGGCAAAACCAGCAGCATTGCGGCAAGTGTAATCGTTTTGTATAATTTCTTCATATCCTTATAAACGAACTATTGTCTATTTTATTGTGTGAATTGTGAAATTGTGGGTAGTGATTTTAAAAAGGGAATTTAAAGGGAAGTTAAAAGGGAAGTTAAGGGAAGTTAAGGGAAGTTAAGGGACAATACGAATTATCTTTCCGCTTTCCGTTCTCCGCTCACGCAAACAGTGCCCGGAACGCTTCCTCTATCACTGCCACTTCGACAATCTGCAGTCCGAAGCGTTTCTTGTTGATTCCCCGCATATTGTATTTCGAGACAAATATCTTTTCGAACCCTATGCGGTCGGCTTCGGCGATGCGCTGCTCAACGCGGCTGACGGGACGCACCTCGCCGCTCAAACCCATTTCGGCCGCAAAGCAGTAGCGCGGCGAGATGGGTATGTCGACATTCGACGAAAGCACCGAGCAGGCCACAGCGAGGTCGATAGCAGGGTCGCTGACGCGGATGCCGCCGGCGATGTTGAGGAAGACATCCTTGGCGCCAAGCTTGAAACCACAACGCTTCTCGAGCACAGCAAGCAGCATCGACAAACGTCTGAAATCAAAGCCGTTAGCATTACGCTGCGGCGTGCCGTAGACAGCCGAGGATACGAGCGACTGAACCTCTATGAACATCGGACGCGCACCCTCCAGCGTGGCGGCAACAGCGCATCCGCTGAGGTTTTCGTCGCGCTGCGAGAGCAGGAATTCCGAGGGGTTTGACACCTCGCGCAGACCGTCGCCCTGCATCTCGAAGATGCCTATCTCGGCCGTCGAGCCGAAACGGTTCTTCAGCGAGCGCAGCATACGGTAGCCGTAGTTGCGGTCGCCCTCGAACTGGAGGACGCAGTCGACAATATGCTCCATCACCTTCGGACCGGCCAAGTTGCCGTCCTTGGTGATGTGTCCCACAAGGAGGATCGGCAGCGCGTTTTCCTTGGCCAGACGCTGGAATTCGGCCGTGCATTCGCGTATCTGCGAAATGCTACCCGCCGAAGAATCAATTGTTTCGGTGCTGATGGTCTGAATCGAGTCGACGACAAGTATGTCGGGCCGCACCTGCTCTATATGCTCCATAATCCGCTGAGTGACAGTCTCAGACACAACATAGCATTCTTCGCTCTCCGCTTTCCGCTCCCCCATCAGTCTGTCGGCACGCATCTTTATCTGCTGCTCGCTCTCTTCGCCGCTGACGTAGAGGATGCGCCGTCCGGGGATGTTCAGCGCCGTCTGCAACAGCAGTGTCGACTTGCCGATGCCGGGCTCACCGCCCAAAAGGATGAGCGAGCCGGGAACGATGCCGCCACCGAGAACGCGGTCGAACTCGGCACAGCCCGTAGGGATGCGCTGTGTCTCGGCGGCAACGACCTGACTGATAGGCTTTGGGGCAGATGCAACCAGCGGCGAACGCAGTTTCGACGACGAGGCCGGCTTCACAGCCTGTACAACCTCCTCGCTAAAAGTGTTCCACTTGCCGCATTCCGGGCACTTGCCCAGCCACGAGCTCGACTGATAGCCACATTCGCTGCAGAAAAAATATGATTTAACTTTTGCCATTCAGAATTGAATTTATGTTAAGGGAAGTTAAGGGAAGTTAAGGGAAGTTAAAGGAAGTTAAAGGACAATACGAATTATCTTTCCGATTTCCGTTCTCCGCTCTCCGTTAACTCACAATGTGCTTCTCGCGGCCGTTGACATAGATGGCGCTGAACGGACGTGACGGACACAGATATTCGCACGCGCCGCAGCCGATGCACTTGTCGGTGTTGACCGAAGGAACCTTGACGGCACTATCCGCCTTATAGTCAACCATTACGATAGCCTCCGACGGACAATGGCGCGCGCAATTGCCACACTGCACCCCGTCGCGATAGGCCAGACAGTTGTCGGGGACGACGACGGCGTAACCTATATGTATGGCCGACTTCTCCTCGCGAGTGACCGCACTGATGGCACCTGCGGGGCACACCTCGCCGCAGCGCGTACATTCCGGCCGGCAAAAGCCACGCTCGAACGACATCTCGGGCTGCATCAGCGAGTCCAGCTTGCCCGACGGACGGAGCACGCCATTGGGGCATTCCGTCACACACAATTGGCAAGCGACGCACTTCTTGTTGAAATTGTTCAAACTCTGAGAACCAGCAGGTTTCAACGGCACGTCACGATGCGGAATCTGTTTTTCTTCGACCACGGCCAGACCTCCGTCGACTTTGACCTGTTGCGCCTTAACCGTCGCAGCAGCGGCAACCATAGCGCTCGTTGCCAAAAACTTACGCTTCGAGTCATCCACGCTTTCCGCTTTCCGTTCTCCGCTTTCCGCTCCCTTCGTGGGGTTGAGCCGGAAGCGCGTGTTGCTGTATTCGAGAGCGCCGAACTTGCACTCATCAAGGCAGTCCATACAGGCCACACAACGCGAATAGTCAATCTTATGATTTTCAATATCAATGCACGAAGCCTTGCAGTTCTTTTCGCACTGGCGGCAGTTCTTGCACTTGTCGGCATCGATCACCGGACGGAACAACGCAAAGCGCGAGAAGAGACCGAGCGTGGTACCCACAGGGCAGACGGTGCTGCACCAGGTGCGTCCGCGACGCAAAGCCAAAAAGCCGACAACCACAAGCGTGGCGATGGCCACAGCGAGCGAAACGCCGCTCTTCAGCCACACATCCCTCTCATAGAAAGCATAGCTTCCGTGGCGTTCGGCTATGCCGGCAAAAATGTTGTTAATCCACACATAAACAGGCTGCAAGAGGTTGGTCGCTATGCGGCCGAAGGCGCTGTAGGGCTCTATCAAGGCCGCAATGCCCGTAAGCCCCACCGCCAGCAGAACCGCAAAGACCACCAAGAGAGGGTAACGAAGCCAACGGTTTTCCTTCACATAATGGAAGCGCCCCTTTTTGACCTTGCGGGCAACGAAGTTGAAGCCGTCCTGCATCACACCCAGCGGACACATAATCGAACAATAGAAGCGCCCGAAAAGCAATGTGACCACAAGCACAAAACCGAAGAAGATGAAGTTGCCGGCCAGCACGGCAGGCACAAACTGCATCTTGGCAATCCATCCCAGCCAATGGTGCATAACTCCCGAAAAATCAAGGAACAAAAGTGTGACACAAATGAACGCCACAACGGCAAGAATAACACGTATTTTTCTAATCATAAAACAACTATTTGCCTTTAAAAACGAGAAAACACCTATTATATTGTACACATTTTAATAAAAACATCCGTCATTTGACAAGATGTTTTTGTAGACCAACATTTTGCAACACAAAATACCAGCACCAGATTTTGCGTAGTGAACTATCAATCACAACCTTTTTCCAGTTGAGTTTCTTCCGACTTCTCCTCTTTCATTTTCTTCTGTTCCCTCAACTCGTCTAGATAACTGGCGGTGATAACGCCAGAAGGGAGTGCAATAACAGCTACTCCGAAGAGAGAGGATATCATACTTATTAGTCGTCCCACTTCAGACACTGGCGATATATCACCGTAGCCTACAGTTGTAAGAGTCGTTGTTGCCCAATAGAGAGCATCGAAAAATGTGGCGAATACGGCAGAACCCTCTTCTCCAGTCTCAACATTGAACATAATGGTTGCCGTAACAAAAATGTAGAAAATGGCAATGCCCATAACAGTGAGCAATATCTTCTTCTCTTTCCTCAAAACCTTTACAAGCACCTGTATCTGACGCGAATAGCGCAGAAATCGAAACAAGCGCAATGTCTTCAGTAAACGTACCACACGCAGCACCTTCAGCGAACGTCCAAAGACACCCACAGACGGCAGGATAGAAAGCAAATCCAAAATAGCCATTGGCGTAAACGGATGTATGACAAATGCCACTTGGGCTTTAACATTTTTGTGCTTGAAATCGGCTGTAAGCCAGCGGCACAAATAATCAAGAATGAAGAAACAAACTGATATTTGGTCCATCCATATAAATGCCAACGTCTGTTCACGGAACATAAGCGGTATAATACTGGCGACAATCATCACCAGCATTACGGCATCATACACAGTACTCCATCTCGACTGATGCTCGTCATCATACTCTATGATATTGAAAATATCTGTTCTTTTCACTGTATCTGAATCTTTTAATTGATAATCGGGACAATACCTTCGTATAATTTCGTAGAGGTGCTGAAATGACCGCAACACTGTTCCTTTACGGCACAGGCCTCACAGCATTCAACATATTTTGTTTTCCAATCAGAAATACTCTGCTTTGCAAACGGCCAGCAGTCACGTGGCAACAGACACAACGGGACATTATAGATGGCAACATCCATTCGCCAGTCATCAAGTGCGACCACCGCATCTCTCAAATAACGAGCATATTCCTTTGGCTCCACCCATATTCTGTCAGCATTTCTCACCGACAAACCTGTACGCTCCATTCCCATAAAGGCCGTCCACGAGACAAATGGCAGATTCTTGAAGATGTACTCCGCCATTCTGGGAAGCCGGATGTAATTAAGCTTGTTGATAACTACCCTCAACTCAATTTCAACACCATTGTCGGCAAGATTGTAGAGACCTGTCATTGTTTCCTCGTAGGCATTTTTGCTGCCGGCTATAATGTTGTGGTCGCCTGAATAGTCGGAATGGAACGGAATGCCGACAAAGAAGTTATTGCCTGCAGCCTCGCTGATTCGCTTTGTGTAGGCTGCATCCTTGAATGCGCGACCATTGCTCAACAAATGTATGGCAGTATCAGGCAGACAAAAACGGACTTCCCGCAAAAGGGAAATCAGCTTGTCACCAAGCAGAGTAGGCTCACCTCCAGTGACACCCAGCACTTTCAATTCCTTTGGTGCCGTATGGAGTAGCTGGATATTGCGCTCATAAAGCTCTTCTATATCGTCCACTTTCAGTGGTGGCTGGCAGCACATCAGGCAGTGGTTATTGCATTGTGCAGTAACAAACAGGACGTTGTCGTTGGAGTTAATGTCGAATTCGTTTCTCATAGCAGCCAGCGTTTAAAGATGGGCAACACTTCATCACAGCGTTCGATAAGCAGCGTAATAAGGTATTCGATGATAGCCTTGTTCTTCTTGCAGAGCAGCGAGGTGGGGCGGTGGCCGTACATATCCCCTTGTGTGGAGTAGTTGCGCACAGGGTCAGCTCCGCAGAAGTTTCGCAAAGCGCAGTCGGAACAACCGGCCAGCGTCTCGTTGGCCCATATCTGTGCTATCTTCTGAACCTTGGGACCGAAAACAATGTCATCGTAGCGGTCGTGAACACTGCCAAGCCGGAAAGTATAGTCGCCATTTTCGGCCAGCATACGCGACTCGTCGGAAGCATACACATAGCCGTCGTAGTTGTACACTAGCACCGAGTTGATGATTCCCGCAGGTGACTGCAGATCCACGAAACCTGTGCAGAAAGGTGTCAGAATCTTGCGAAGCACGATCACAGCGAACTCCTCCATAAAGAATGTTCCCTGTTTGTTTATCTCAAGGATATGCTCGAATGCCTTTTTGTAGAACTCAATAAAACGTTTCGTGTATTGATACCAGTTGTGATTGTAGGCAGCCAACCCGTAAGGGTTCAACGCACGGAGGAATAGTCCGTTGAATCCCATCCTGACATATTCATCCACAATCTCTATCGGGTAATCCAATGCCATCACCGATGTTGTCTGCAACGGTGAAACCATTTCGACCCCCAACGCCTCTCGCGCTTTCTCAATGCCAGCCACAACCTTCTCGTAGCTGTCAGTCTTTCCTCGGTTGGCATTATGCAGAAACGAGGGACCATCCAGCGAGGTAGAAATCATAACATTGTACTGTTTGCAGATGTCCAGCATTTCGTCAGTCAGATGGACGCAATTTGTACACAGCACGTATCGCATCTCACGTTTCTCGCTCTCATTGATACGTTCGGCCGTCTCTATTCCGAATCGTATCAGTTCAGGATGCAGGCTGGGTTCCCCACCCTGGAACTCCATCGTCAATACAGGAGCCGGAGAGTGGAACATAAGCCTGACAGCACTCTCCATAGTGTCAAATGACATCGTGCAATGGACACTCTGTTCCTGCCTGCTCGAAGCCTGACAGTAGACGCAATTCTGATTGCATTGGAGAGTTACGACAAATATATGCAGAGCGGTAAAGTCGTCCAAAAAGTGCTTTTTCTCGCGCAGACGGGAAGCATAGATATCTATATTGGCGGGAATACGCTGTTCGCTGATGAAATAGTTTGCGACAAGGTCTTTATAGGTATCGTCTTCTTCCAGCCGGTGGCCAACGATCTTATCCACACTACCGATGGGCAGCACCAGCATATCGCCGAACTCGTTCACCAGCACCTCATTTCCAGCAATACGCGTGAAATCGAACGGAAGAAGATAATACTGCTTCATTGCCTCACATCCTCTTCAAAGTCGTCGCAGTCTCCAAAAGCCTTGGCATACAGGATTGTCCGAATGTCTTTGGTTTCAGCGGCAATAATCTCGCGGGCCTTGTAGTCATTGAGGGTTTGCATAAAAATATGGCACACCTCATCTTCCGGGACCTTTGAATCACGTGGGACTATCTCGACCGACTCAGTTGCGCTGTTCAGAGAACGCCTGCAATCAAAGTCTTTCGACAGTGCATAGATGCACTTGGTGACGCAAGCGTCGGAATATATAGCCCTGTCAATCTCTATCGTCATATCACAAAGCGAATGTAATCGGAATAATCCTTACGCAACGGACAGGTTTGCCATAGTATTTGCCTGGTATCCACTTTGGCATCAGTTTCACAACTCTCACAGCCTCATCTCCGCAACCACCGCCGATATCACTCCATACCTTTACATTTGTCAAACTTCCATCCTTTTCCACTACAAAAGATACAAACACCTTGCCTGTAATATGATTCTCCTTCGCATAAGATGGATATTGCAGGTTTTGATTCACAAAAGCCTCTAGAGAATCCATCCCACCCGGAAACATCGGATTCTCCTCAGCCGTCAAATATACTGTCGTGTCGGCATCTACGTCAGAAGAATATGTCTTGTTGGATGCAGCTGAAAAATTGCCCGATGTATTGACTGCCGAAGTCTTGCCATAAGACGAAGAAGACGTGGAGCCGGTCGATGACGAACTCTTGCTTGATGAATTGGTGGTTGTATGCGTAGTTGTAGATGATTTGGGCTTGGTAGTTGTCGATGTGCTCGAATAATGTGAAGCGTGACCTGTACTACTTGAGCGATGCGAACTGTGCGACCGGTGCGAACTATGCGACCGATGGTTGTTTATGCCAATCACATTACCATTTTTGGTCACTTTAGCCAGCACATTCTTAAAGACACTCTTTTTGATAGAGTTTACATCATCCTCGCTGCGGGTACCATCCATATCACCATTAATAACAAACGACTCTGCTGAAGCCGACTTGCTGCCAAACAACGACAGAACAGCAGTCAACAAAAGCGACTTTACTATTTTATTGGACTTCTTTTTCATTTTCCTAATGCGTTTTGATAGCCAATACCGAAGAAAACATTATTTTCCTTTTGAAAACGCAAAACATTTATTTTTATTGCCCAATTCCAAAAAAAGATACATTATGAAATATTATTAAAACCATAAAAAGAAATCCTCAAAAAACACTTCTACAAACACCTAATTTACAACGCTATACATATATTAAAAAAATACAGGTATAATTCGGGGAACAGAGAAGGCTGACGGGCGGCCACGCGCAAGGCTCATCCACGCGCTCCACTGTAGCTTGTGCCATCACGCCTGCTGAAAAGGTAAATACTGTTTTTATTTCATTTTGTATGTTGCAAATTGACTGAAAATTAGTATTTTTGCAGTCCGATACATTTGGGCTCAAATGACGCAACAAACTACAAATCAAAGATAAAACAGTATAATTAGATTTATTGACTATGGCATTTCTGACTACAAAGAACCTTAAAGGTGACATTTTCGGCGGCATCACGGCAGGCATTGTGGCGCTGCCTTTGGCGCTGGCATTCGGCATACAGGCATTCGGCGGAATCGACGACCCTGCCGCAAGTTCGATGGGAGCACTGGCCGGCCTGGTCGGCGCAACGCTGCTGGGATTCTTTGCCTCGATGTTTGGAGGCACGCATTCGCAAATCAGCGGTCCGACGGGTCCGATGACGGTGATCACGGCATCGCTGGTGTCGGGCGTGTGGGCTTCGTCGCAAGGCTCGTTCAGCGAGGTGCTGATAGCGATGTCGATGGCGGGAATGTTCTGCGGCTTGTTCCAGATCCTGTTCGGAATCATCAAGATAGGCAAATATGTGCGCTACATCCCCTACCCCGTCCTGTCGGGTTTTATGAGCGGCATCGGCGTCATCATCATCCTGCAGCAGCTGTATCCGCTGGTGGGACTCAAATCGCCCGTAATGACAATCGATATGATTACCGAACTGCCCTCGCGTGTGGCGGCAGGCATCTCGCTCGACGCGCTGTGGCTGGGACTGGGCACCATTGCCATCATTTACCTTTTCCCTCTGATCACCAAAAAGATTCCTGCCACTTTGGTGGCCCTTATCGTAATGACGGTAATTTCGCTGTTTATGAACATCCCCGAGCGTCTCACCATTGGCAACATTCCTGCGGGACTGCCGCTGCCGTTTTTTGCCAAAGAGGGTGTCGACCTGGCAGGCATTGACTGGCTGGGCGTCCTCAAAGCCAGCATCATACCGGGCCTTACGCTGGCCGGGTTGGGTTCGATAGACACCCTGCTGACTTCGGTTGTGGCCGACAACATCACAAAGACGCACCACAACAGCAACAAAGAGCTGATGGGACAAGGCATTGGCAATATGGTCAGCGGACTTTTCTGCGGCATTGCCGGCGCCGGCGCAACGATGCGTACCGTCGTCAACGTCAAGAGTGGCGGCCGCACCCAGCTGAGCGGTATGGTGCATTCGCTCTTCCTGTTCGCCATCCTGCTCGGCTTGGGCAGCCTGGTGAAATATGTACCACTATCGGTACTGGCAGGCATCCTCATCACCGTGGGCTGGGGCATCATCGATTTCAAGGGATTCAAAGACCTGCTGAAGATTCCCAAAGCCGACGCCTTTGTGCTTATCGTCGTCTTCCTGCTGACCGTTTTTGTCGACCTGCTGACGGCTGTGGGCATCGGTATGGTGATAGCTTGCGTGCTGTTTATGAAACGAGCCAGCGACCTAGTCGAAGGCGGATACAGCTCGTCGGTGATGACCGATACCGACCTGCGACGCGGCCTGCCGGCCCCACCACAAGCCGACTTCGACAAGACGAAACCCTGGAACGACGAGGGCGGAATCACCGACGAAATGCTGAAACACATATACATACAGCGTCTGAACGGCCCCATCTTCTTTGGTTCGATAACCAAGTTCCAAGAGGTTATGAACGACATACCCGACGATGCCAAAGTGGTCATCATCCGTATGCGTCTGGTGAGCTTTATGGACCAGTCGGGACTGTACGCAATGGAAACGGCAATCAAAGACTTGCAGTCGCGCGGCGTGACGGTGCTGATGACCATCATCCAGCCGCAGCCTATGTATATGCTCAAAACAATGAAACTCATACCCGAAGTGGTTCCGGAAGAGCATACCTTCAAGACCTTCGAGGACTGCACAATTTACTTAAAGACAATACTTTAACTCTCCACTGCCATTGTCTTTTCAGGAAGAACTTCTCTCGAAGCCTTCGGCCCACATTGGCAGCCACCCGGCAGGGCCGTTCCTATATCGTTCCTATATCGTTCTTATATCGTTCTT
>R22__coassemble_1404_pt1 | contig 12216 bp, 12 predicted proteins | sample R22__metabat2_high_PE_041 | metagenome-assembled genome bin R22 | reverse complement strand
TATGTATACCTTATAAATTCGCCATTATAAAATAAGTATATTGGTTTTGCATCTAAGGTTGCGCAACTTCTATTAGACATTAATTGAGGTAGAAATGCGTTCGCATAACCTTTTTTTATACTATAAGAATGTTCACTAGTATCTTCATCAACATTTATTTGTTCAAAGGTGTTTGATCCAGAATACTTAGTTCTAGAATATATGGATAAGCTCTTATTTTTTTGCTTTCTAGTAGAATTACCCATTATTCTTAAACCCGCAAATTCATTTTTTATTTCACTATTATCTATTTCCAATAATTCAATTGGTATTTCATAATCTTCGCCTCTTCCTTGAAAATTAGCTAATGGTTGTTTTCCTTCTTAACCATTTAAATACCACTCATCATATTCTTCGCCAGTAACATAAATTCCATCTTCACCAATAAAATCTTCATCATTAAAAAGGATATTTAAAATATCTTTATCTTTGTACTCATCTAAATTTATAAAATATATACTTGATTTTATTTCACTTTTTATGCCATCTTCATTTATTGCGATTGCTCGAACCACAAAAGCCTTATCTGTATATGTTTCAGGTACAACATAATCAACATCATAATTCAAAACATCTCTTTGAATATTTTGATATTTATCCTGTTCTAAATTTGTTCTATCATAGACAAAAATATCTGAATCATATAAGTTTGATTCTTCTGTTGGTTCGCTTCCATCTAATGTATAATAAATTTTTGCATTTGAATCATCACAATTTATTGTTAGATTAAATGAGTCGTCATAAAATCCTGAGTCGTATGAAAAAATTAAATTTAGTTGTGTTTGTTTTTCATAAGGAGATGGAACCACTGAACTATATGCGTTTAATTGATTATAATCTTCAATTCCATAACTCATTCCATCAGGAACTTTTTCAGTTTTAATGTCGCATACTAAATTGTTGTTGCTATATATATATATATATTGTTTATTCAAATATCTGATTAATAATATATTAAATGCCTTAATCCATTAAATTAATAAATGATAAAGTTATGAAAAGGATAGTTTATTTTATTTTTGTTGCGTTGTTTTTTCTTCAGTCGCACGCGCAGACTGTGGTTCCTTTCGGGCAGCGTGTTCAGGAGTATTACTACTGGGACACAGTGTGGTACGACTATTTGCTTACAGACAGTCTGGATGACAGTTCTGCATATCCGTACAAAATGTTGTATAACTATGATGGTGACGACCGTATGGCGAAGTTTTATGGCCGGTATTTCTGGACCGATGTGCCGCTGAATGTCATCGGTGTGGCCGCTCCGGTGAAATGCGACGATACGCTTCATTCGGAACACACGTCATACAGTGACCGTTTGCCAGAGTATTTCCGTCTGTATGATGCCCGGGATTCGGGGTATATCCTTATGGATGAGGCACGTTGGGAGGATACGTTGCGGTATCGTATGTGTCTTCGCCATTATGATGGGAGTGATACATTTGATGTTCGCGAAGGCTATTTTAAGGGGCCGGTGACGGTGACGGATTCTTTCTATGTCGGTGGCACCACGTGGAACTCGCATCAGCGTATGTACGGCGACTTTCCGGGTATCCTATACCACCAGTATGCACCGACTTACTACCTGTTTCCGACTCCCTGGCCAGTCGGCAGCAACTTGAATCATTATTATGCCAACGCATCTCCGATTATGTGGAAATATGTAAGCCCGTTGTTTTTCAGTGATATGCCAAATATGCCGTTATATGATACCACCGTGTGGACGCATATCACAGTCAATGTGCCCTTTATGGCTATTTTCCCGATTTTTGAATTGATTGAACCTGTCGATACCTGTGCTGTGCCGTTGTCTTTCCGTGTTGTTAATCAGGATAGTATGGGTGTGACGCTTGCGTGGACATCTGCCGACACGGCTCAATGGGAGCTGGCGTATGGCGCTGTCGGTGCTGATTTGGACAGCGGCGTGATAGTGCCGTGCAATGTGAATTTTGTCACACTCGAAGGTCTCGACACGGGCTGTTATGTGGCACGTGTGCGTACAGTGTGCAACGATACGCTGCGCAGCGAGTGGAGCGACACGGTGCATTTTTGCATCGTAGGCGACACGGCGTCGGGAGGCGGCGAAGTGGATCCCCCAGACAGTACTGGCATAGCATCTGTAGTCGACCGGTACACTGTGTTGGCGCCCAATCCGGCACACGATTATGTTACGGTTTGGTCCTCGTTCAAAATCAATAGAATACAAGTGTTTGCAACATCGGGTGTACTGGTTGGGGATCAAAGGGTTCAGGGGGTGGCTGCATCGGTCAATACGAGCATCTATCCGCGAGGGACGTATATAGTGCGAATTTTCACATCGGCCGGAACGGTTGTTCGCCGCCTTGTAATTGACTGATTTGACGGAATATTGCAGGAAGTTCGACAGACAAAACAGTAAAAAATTTGTCTGTACCGATTTTTTTTCGTTATTTTGCTTTTTGTATGAGGGGGATTTTTTGTTGAGAAGTTGATGTAATATTCTGAAAAACAGTTATAAATATAAATTCTACGAATTATGAAAAAGGCTTTGCGCATAGTGATGACTCTGCTGTTGGTGTTCGGTTTGGCCGGTGTGTGCGGAACTGTGACGTCGTGCAAGTCGTCGTCCGAATCGATGTATAGTTCCAAGAAGAAGACAGCGAAGAAGATAAACCGGAACTACAAGGTGCGTGGCAACAACCAACGCAACAGTTCGACCTATCACACTTATTGATGTCTTTGGATCGGGGCAGACGGCAGTGAGTAAAAGATTCGTTGTCTTCAACTTGCTGATAATGTTGGCGTGGACGGCTGTGGCGCAGCAGTTCAGCGTCAGCGTTGTTGTACCCACCAAGCCGAGGGTGAGGGACTTCACGTTGCTGATTTACGACACCGACAGCCTGCCGCGTGTGTTGAAGTCGTCCGAAAGGAAGTCTGTCGTATTCACCGGGGTGCTTCGCAGCGGCGCTGCCTATGCCGAGCTTCATTACCGGAATGCCGCACGGCCATTGCATTTTTTTATTGAAAATTCCGACATTACAATCGGTTATAACGCGGACAATCCCGAATCGTCGCCCATAAATGGCTCGCGCCTCAACAGCATATTCCGCTATCATATAGAACAGTGCGGCGAATCGGATGTCGAGTGCCTGACGCGTTTCATTGTCGAAAACCCCACGTCGCCGGTAGCGCCGTATATTCTGGACCGTTACATTGTTCCGTCGGGCGACTATGAAATGGCGGAGCAGATTTATAATATGATGTCTGGCGATGCCTGCAACGCGTTTCATTACAGGCAGTTGGCACGCCGGCTGAAAGCTCAAAAGGCTTTTTCGCCGGGCAATCACTTGCCCGACGTGGAGGTCGCGTTCCTTAAGGGCAAGCCGAAACACCTTGATTCGCTTGTTGTTGGCAACAAGACCAATGTCATCCTCATCGGCGCCTCTTATTGCCGCCAATGCAATGACGCCAAGAGCGGTTTGGACAGTATCTATCCGGAAATGAATGTGATAGCATTCGATGTCGACAGCTTGTCGGGCGGATGGGATGCCCCTTTGTTGCGGAAGATGGATGTCGACCATATCCCATTCCTGCTCGTTGTCGGTGCGGATGGCCGGATTGTGGCACGCGATGCCCGGCTATGGGAGCTGGGCCGCATCATTGGTGTGGCCGAAAGCAAAGAACAGGAAAAGCTGGAAGAAACAAACCCCGCAGAGACCGAAAAGAACCAACAATAGACAACATTTACAAAGATACAACTATGGAAACAAAGCTTTACCCTTTGAAATTCTTACCTTTATATAAAAATAAGGTCTGGGGCGGAAACAAGATCAAGTCGCTCGGATTCGACTATAGCCCGCTGCCCAATTGCGGCGAGTTGTGGGCCCTTTCGGCCGTCAAGGACAATGAGTCGGTGGTTTCCAACGGCTTCCTTGAGGGCAACACCCTCAACGAGGTGCTGGAAATTTATATGGGCGAACTTATCGGCGAGAAGAATTTCCACCATTTCGGAATTGATTTCCCCTTGCTTTTCAAGATTATAGACGCCAACGACCGCTTGTCGATACAGGTGCATCCCGACAATCGGCTGGCCCGCGAGCGCGGAATGGAAAACGGCAAGACGGAAATGTGGTATATCATTGAAGCAGAGGAAGGTGCGACAATAGTCGACGGCTTTGAGCAGGAAGTGACGCGCGACGAGTACCAGAAATTCCTTGAGTTGGGTCACCTCGAAGACATCCTGCACGTGGAACATCCCCAGCAGGGCGACGTGTTCTTCATCCCCGCCGGCCGTGTCCACGCCTTGGGCAAAGGACTGCTGCTGGCCGAAATACAGCAGTCGTCCGACACCACCTATCGCATCTACGACTACAACCGGCCCGACGCCAACGGCAAGCTTCGCGAGCTGCACACCGCCGAGGCCCTCGACGCAATCGATTTTGCGCCTACCGCCGACGGCTGCACGCACTATACCTATCGCCAGAACGGTACCGTGCAGCTGGCTGAATGTCCGTACTTTACGACCAACCTCATCGTGATGGACAAGCCGATGCGTAAGAATTTTGAACATCTCGACTCCTTTGTGGTCTATCTCTGTACGGAAGGCATCGCTGCCATCAAAGCCCTCGACACGATTTGCCCCATACACGCCGGCGAATGCGTGCTGCTGCCTGCTGTGGCCGATACGGTGGAGCTGTACAGCGAAGGTCCTGCCAAGCTGCTTGAGGTCTATGTCGACCCCGAGCAGTGGAACGAGGAGGGCGTGAACCACAGCAACGACTTCGACTGGACGGCAAAATTCATCGGATCGGGCAATCCCGACGATTACCTCGACGACAAGCAAGACGATGATGCAGAAGACGAAAAGTGACGCCGGTCGGCACGACGGCCCGGTGTTATTTTAGTCGGTCTTTTTAACATTTTAGAAATGAAAACTGCTGTTTAGAACCAAAACTTGATTGGATTTTGTCAAAAATACTATAATTTTGCAAATCTAAATTGGTTATAACTGGATTAGTTAAGTGTTTGATTGTGATGACTGAATTGTCGGCGGCGTTTAGCCGCCGACATCATTCAGTCAGAAAACTGGAATGACTAGACGGACCAATTCAATTCTAAAAAAAATGGTGCAACGATGAAGAAAAAAATCATAATAAACATATTTCTGGTTCTTTTTGCCTTTGTGGCCGGCGCACAGCAGGTGCTGACGCTTGATCAGTGCCGCGAGCGGGCTTTGCAGGCCAACAAAGGATTGAAGATATCGGCGGAGAAAAAAATCGAGACCGAGAACCTGCGCAAGGTGGCCCTGTGGCAGATGCTGCCCAAAGTCGGCGCCACGGGCGGATATGTGTGGATGGACAAGAGCGTCAACCTGCTCAGCGACGAGCAGCGCGACCGCATCAACAATATGGGCAACACCGTCCAGGACGAGCTGACGGCCAGCCTGCGCGAGCAGCTAGCCGACCTGCCCATCGGCGGCGACGTGATTGGCAACGTCGTCACCAACCTTATCGCCAATTCCGACCTCAGCTCGTCGCTCAACAGCGTGGGCAACGACATCACCAACTCGCTTGAAACCGACACCCGCAACACCGCCTTTGGTGTCGTCACCCTCTCTCAGCCCATCTATCTTGGCGGCAAGCTGAGGGCTCTCTACAAGACCGCCGGCCTGCTCGACAACCTGTCGGGCATCGAATACGACAAGAAACGCGAGGAAACGCTGATTGCTGTAGACGAAGCCTATTGGCAGGTGGTCAGCGTGAAGCATAAAAAAGAGCTGGCCGAGAACTATGCCGCACTGCTCGACACGCTGAACCACAACGTCGAACAGCTGGTCGAAGCCGAAATGGCCACCAAAGGCGACCTGGCCAAAGTGCGTGTCAAGTTGAACGAGGCGCGGATGAACCTCACCAAGGCCACCAATGGTCTGACCCTGGCCAAGATGCTGCTGGCGCAGCGCTGCGGTATGCCACTCGACAGCGAGTTCGATGTGCCCGAACACAATCCCGTCCTCGAATTGACTGCCAAGCAGACTATCAATATGGACACCATCTGGCAGAACCGCCGCGAGATGCAGATGCTTCGCATCAGCGACAGCATTGCAGCCCAAGGGGTGCGCCTTGCCGCCTCGTCGCTCAAGCCGAATATCGCTTTCACTGGCGGCTACCTCTTTTCAAATCCCAACCTCTTCAACGGATTCCAGAACGAGTTTGGCGGCACCCTGATGGCCGGCGTGGTCGTCAATGTGCCAATACTCCATCCCGGCGGCATCTATTCGGTCAAAGCCGCCAAGGCCAAACGCCGCGAGGTAGCCTACCAGATCGAAGAGGCGCAAGAGATGATAGAGTTGCAGGTCAACAAGCTCAACTATGAACTCGAGTTGGCCTACAAGAAACTCGACCAGGCGCAGAGCAACCTTGTCCAAGCCGAAGAGAACCTTCGCCTGGCCGACGAAAGCTTCAAGTCAGGGATGTGCAGCAGCAGCGACCTGATGGCTGCCCAAACAGCGTGGATTTCGGCCAAAAGCGAAATACTCGACGCAGAAATTGAAATCGAAATGAATAGCGTCTACCTGCGTCAAGCTATGGGAAAATAAGAAAATCAGAACTATATAATAATAATGAAAGAGAATAACAAAACATTGATAGCGGGCCTCGTGGCGGTATTAAGTGCTGTTGGTATCGTGGCACTTGTCGGACTGTTTGCAATCCGTCCCCAGAAAGAGGCCATCACCGGTGAGGCCGATGCCACCGAATACCGCATTTCCAATATGGTTCCCGGCCATATCGACCAGCTTTATGTTGCCGAGGGCGACCACGTCCGTGCCGGCGACACGCTGGCCCATATCGGCAGCCGCCAGGTCGATGCCAAGATGATACAGGCCAAGGCAGCGCGCAGTGCCGCCAGTGCCCAGAGCCGCAAGGCAAAGGGCGGCGCACGCGACCAGCAGGTGCAGATGGCCTACCAGGTGTGGCAGAAAGCCAAGGCCGCCGAAGAGGTGTACAAGAAATCGTACGACCGCGTCAAGGGGCTCTACGAAAAAGGTGTTGTTTCGGCCCAGCAGTACGACGAGGTCGATGCAAAATACAAGGCCGCGCAGGCCGATTGTGCTGCTGCCGAACAGCAGTACCTGATGGCCAAAGAGGGTGCCCAGAGCGAGGATATCGCCGCAGCATCAGCCTTGGTGAGCCAGGCCGGAGGCGCTGTTGCCGAGGTGCAGAGCTATCTTGACGACAGCTACATCATCGCCCCCTGCGACGGCGAAGTCGTTGAGGTCTACGCCAAGCTGGGCGACCTGGTGGGCACCGGTGCGCCGCTTGTCTCGATTATTGATATGAGTGACAACTGGTTCAATTTCAGCGTTCGCGAAGACTTGCTGAAGAATATCAAAAGCGGTCAGACAGTAAAAGTCCAGATTCCCGCCCTTGGCGACCAAAGCTATCCTTGCACGGTGCGCAACGTCAAGGTTATGGCCAGCTATGCCACTTGGCGAGCCACCAAGACGCTGGGCCAATACGATGTCAAAAGCTTCGACGTCAAGGTTGTCCCGCAGGAAAACATAGACGGTCTGCGTCCCGGAATGACGGCAATACTGACCGACAAATAAATCATCAATCCTCACGGCAATGAAGGCAAGTGTACTCAGAGTGCTGCGTCGCGAATTGCGGCGCATCTGGCGCAACCCGCGCTATCTGATTATCCTGACGGTGGGCATAGTGTTTACCTTCGTCTTCTTTGCCAGTGTAACCAAAGAGGGACAGCCCAAGAAACTGTCGGTGGCCGTCGTCGATATGGACGGTTCCTACCTGTCGCGGCGCATCTGCCACGAAATCAACGCCACGCAGGGCGTCAGCGTCAAGGCCGTCTACAACAACCACAGCGAAGCCCGCAAGGCGATGCAGCGGGGCGACATCTTCGCCTTCTACGAAATTCCGCAAGGCACCTACAACGACCTGCTCCAGTTCCGCTCGCCGCATTTCGTGCTCTATGTCAATTCGGCCTATATGCTTGCCGGAACGCTCAGCTACAAGCAGTTGGCCACGATGGGTATGCTCGCCACTGGCGCCGTGCAGCGCGAGGTCTACCGCAAGAAAGGCTACAAGGACGACGAGATTATGGGCCTCATCCAACCCGTCGAATACGACACGCGCAACATAGGCAACCCTTGGATCAACTACGGCAACTACCTGATGACCACCTTGATACCTGCCGTGATTGCCTTCATCGTGCTGATGCACACGGCCTACGTCATTTCGCGCGAACGGCAGGAGCGCACGCTCCGTAGCTGGTTGCGCCGCGCTGGCGGCAATACGCTCTACGCCCTGTTAGGCAAGATGTTGCCCTATACTGTATGGTACAGTTTCCTGTGCCTGCTGGCCAATCTGGTGATGTTCGGCTTTATGGGCTTCCCGCTCGAGGGCAGCTGGCTGCTGATGGTTGTCAACAGCATTCTGCTCGTCGTCGCTGCCCAGTGCGCCGGCTGCTTCATTGCCGGCAGCATTCCCGACCCGCCGCTGGCAATGGGCATCAGTGCCATATACAGTGCTATGAGCTTCTCGCTCAGCGGTTTCTCGTTCCCTGTCGAAAGTATGCCGGCATTCTTCCACAGCTTCTCGTGGCTCTATCCGATACGCCATTACTACCTCAATTTCAGCGACATAGCCATCTATGGCAACGGCTTCAGCCATTGCTGGCCGCGTTTCTGTGCGCTGCTGGCATTCGGCATCCTGTTCATAGCCGGAGCCTTTATGCTGCGGTGGCAGGTGGACCGCGCAGAAAGATTGTCAGCACAAACCGTTAAGACCGACGCGCTATGATCAAGAAGTTCAAGGATATATGGACCGTTTTCAGCATCGAGGTGCGTCGCGTTTTCAGCGACCGTATGGTGCTGCTTATCTTCTTTCTGGCGCCGATACTCTATCCGTTCATTTTCTGCTACCTTTACTATAACGAGAATGTCGAAAATATGTCGATCGCCGTTGTCGACGATGCCCAGTGCGAGGAGAGCAAGCGCTTCATCCACAAGCTCGATGCCACGCCGGAACTGTCGGTCGACTACCGGTGCAACACGCTGTCCGAAGCACGGCGGCTGATGGACGACCACGACGTGCGCTCGATATTCTATTTCCCCAGCGATTTCTCGTCGCGGCTGGCCAAGCTGCGCACTGCCCGTGTGGTGGTTTTCAGCGATATGAGCTCGTTCTATTTCTACAAGGCGGCCCTGACCGGCGGCAACGCCGTCCTTATCGACGAAATGCACACCATCGAGCTGGAACGCTACGAAAAAGCAGGCCTCAGCGACGAGGAGGCCCGCATCCAGATGCAGCCCGTGGCGGTCGACAACACAACGCTCTTCAACCCCTCGGGCGGCTACGGCAGCTTCTTCCTGCCCTGCCTGATGATGCTGGTCATCCACCAGACCCTCTTTCTCGGCATCTGCATCCTCACCGGCGACGCCCGCGAGAACCGCAAGTCGCTGCGACTCATTCCGCCCCACCTGCGCCGCGGCAGCGTGCACCGCGTAACCACCGGCCGCTCGCTCTGCTACCTGCTCATCTACGACCCCATCTGCCTGCTCGACCTGTGGTTCATCCCGCGCTGGTTCAACCTGCCCCAGCTGGGCAACCTCTACACCATTCTCATCTTCCTGCTTCCCTTCCTTCTGGCTGTCATCTTCTTCGGAATGACGGTGGGCAACCTCTGCGTGCGGCAGAAGATATCGCCGATGCTATGCTTCGTCTTTTTCAGCCTCGTGCTCTTCTTCAGCACCGGAATGGTGTGGCCGCAAGAGAGTATGCCGCGTTTCTGGTACCTCTTCAGCTACATTTTCCCCTCCACACCCGGCGTGCAGGGCTACGTCAAAATCGCCTCGATGGGAGCACAGCTGGCCGAAGTGCGCACCGAATATATGGCCCTCTGGATACAGGCCGCCGTCTATTTTGCCGCTGCCACACTGATACTCAGCGCCCAGATATTCCTGCGCCGCCGTCAGAACATCATAAACCACAACCTGCGCCGCGTGCGCCAGGAAGGCATCGCCGCGCTGGCCGACAGCTCCCTGGCATCATCGTTCAGACCTAACCGCAAAGACAATAACAATACAAACACAGATACACTATGAGCACCCCCAAGAAATCCAGAACAACAATCCAGTTCTCCAACTTCCGCAACACCTTCCGGGCCCTCAACGCCTTTTGGATTGCCATCGTCGGCGGACTGTTGCTCACCGCCATCTCTATGTTGGCACACGTGCACAGCGGCTGGAAACTCGAAAGCAATTTCCATCTGGTCTACTCCTTCGCCGCCAACTTCCTGCTGCTTTTCATCATCCTCATAACCAACTTCAAGGTCATCAAAAGCACACACCTCACCATCCGCTGGAAATACGTGGTCGGCATCTCCTCGTCCATCGTCGTGGCCGTCCTCTTTTCGGCCTTCGCGGGATGGCTCCACCGCGTCCTCTACGACAACATACGCCTGTCCGACATCGACAGCGTCAACCTTACGCGCGACATCATCGTGGCCACCTTCGCCGTGCTCATCTCCGTGGTGCTCTACAGTATCACGCGGCGCCAGCAAATCACCCTCGAAAAGGAAAAACTGCAGACCGAAAACCTGATGGTTCGCTACGAAGCCCTCGAAAAACAGATCGACCCGCACTTCCTCTTCAATTCGCTCAACACCCTCAGCGGCCTCATCGGCAACGACGACAACAAGGCGCAGCAATACCTGCACCAGCTGGCCTCGTCCTACCGCTACATAATGCAGGCCAAACGACTGGTGACACTCGAGGACGAGCTCAACTTCGTCGACTCGTACGGCCAGATGATGCAGATACGCTACGGCGACAACCTCAAAATCGAGCGCCACGTCGACAGCCGCTACCTGCACTATCAGCTCATCCCTATCAGCCTGCAGCACCTCATTGAAAACGCCCTGAAGCACAACACCATCAGCGACCGCTACCCCCTCACCGTCACCCTCGAAACAACAAAGAACGGCACCTTCCGCGTCAGCAACCCCATACGCCCCAAGCAGGAAGACGTAGGTAACTCGGGCCTGGGCCTGGCCAACCTGCAGAAGCGCTACCAGATGCTGAGCCAGCGCGACATCGTCATCAGCAACACCGACGGCACCTTCTCGGTCGAAATACCGCTCATCGAACCCATCCAGGCCGCACAGATAATGACCACCATCCTCACCGAACAACATTGAAAACCAGCCACAGCGGCCCGCCCCGACGCCAGCGGCCAGCCGCCGTCGCACAACCCGAACAACAAAGAACAATGAAGGCAATAATCATCGAAGACGAACAGATAGCAGCACAAAACCTGACACGCCTGCTGGCCGAGACAGAACCCGACGTCGAGGTCGCCGCCAAATTCCAGACCGTCGAAGAAACCGTCGAATTCTTCTCGGCTTTCGGCAGCCAAGGCCGCGCCGCCGACGGCTACCCCGACATAGTCTTTATGGACATACACCTGGCCGACGGACTGGCGTTCCACATCTTCGACAGCGCCAGCATCCTCTGCCCCATCATCTTCACCACCGCCTACGACCAGTACGCCCTCGACGCCTTCAAGGTCAACAGCGTCGACTACCTGCTCAAACCCATCAGCAAGGACGACCTGTCGCGGGCCATAAACAAAGTCAAGCACTTCGCTCCATCGCACCAAAGCCCGGCGGCGGCAGGCGCCCTGTCGGCCGAAACCATCGCCTCGCTGATGGAAACAGTGCAGCACCGCAAGTACAAGTCGCACTTCCTGATGCCGCTGCGCGACAAGCTGGTCCCGCTGCCCGTCAGCGACATAGCGTACATCTACCTGGACGAAAAAATAACCCGCATCGTCACCCTGTCCGACTAGGCCTACGTCCTCGACAAACCGCTCGACGCCATCTACGCCCAGCTCGACCCCGCCAAGTTTTTCCGCGCCAACCGCCAGTACATCATTGCCCATTGGGCAGTGAAAGACATCTCGGTGTGGCCCCTCAGCAAGCTCCACATCACCCTCAAGGTCCCAACGCCCGAAAAAGTAATCATTTCGCGCGCCCGCACCACGGAATTTAAAGACTGGTACACAGCCTGATACCCGTCCCAAAGCAGATCCTCAAGGGCGAGGGGGCCCCCCAACCCGCACCCACGCCCGATTTTTTTTTGCATTTTTTTGGCTTTTAATTTGAATTAATTTGCATACAAAATTC
>R22__coassemble_1398_pt1 | contig 12245 bp, 11 predicted proteins | sample R22__metabat2_high_PE_041 | metagenome-assembled genome bin R22 | reverse complement strand
CAAAAAGGCAGAAATCCTTGCAAAGGTAAAACAAGAAATGCAAGCGGAACACCTTGAGGCCGTCAAAAACTCTATCAAAATCACAAAAGCCTATCTTGGAAGTCCCAATAGTGTTGGGGGTGTCGAGGCTTATTTCTACTATAAGAATATTTCAGATAAAACTATCAAATATGTACGATGGTATGGCAAAGCGTTGAATGCAGTTGGCGACACAGTGTTGTGCGAAGTTCGACATGAATCTTTATTTGGATGTAAAGACACTGGTCCTGTCAAACCTGGAAGTATGGGGGGCGGTTGCTGGGATGTCTTGTATAACAGCACCGCTAAGACACTTGTAATTACTGCCGTTGACATTGAATTTATGGATGATGACAACACTCTTTACATTGACGGCGACGAACTTCAATACATAATAAAGCAATAATATGTTCAGAAGCAAGGAAGAGGCACTTACTGCGCTACGCACAAAACTAGTGAGAGATTACTTCCCGACAGACCAGAAAGGAGAACCCTACAATGTGCATATAGTTTATGATAAAAGTGCAATAAAGAATCTGCAAGACAAACTGGATGCAGAACTGCGACTTGGACTAAAGGTTGTAGAGGCTTGGAAATGTGATAAGAACGGCAAGGTGTTCTATGAAATCGAGGGCGTTCCGAAGAAAAGGTTCGAAACGCGCGACCTTGTCAAAATCCTCGGCATCGGCAAGGAAAGGCCAAAAACGAGAGTACACATTCGAGAAGGAAGACCATCAAAAAAAGAACAAATTGCGGAAAATTCGAATACTACCGATGTGAGTCAAGAATCGTTTAACAATAGGAAACCACTAGCAACGATTATTGATGATGCAATGAACGACCTACGCTCTATGTTTCCGTCGGTAGATGAAAAAACATTGTGTACCTGTGCAAAAATGCTAATAAAAGCCGAACTTGATTTGTGAAATATCATAATTGAGAACCTCCTTTATAGTAAATGCTATACAAGCATAGGATTGGGAAATAAATTATAGATTGAGCGCAACTCTCTATTGGCAGATGAGCATCCCGTTTCGATGAGATGCTCATCTCGTATATAATGAGTAGCTCAACTCGCGACAACGAGTTGCTCGACTGCCGAGAACGAGAAGGGTATGCCTTTTGAAATGTAAATGTCAAAGTAAGGCGACTGCGACACATCGTCGAGGGTCCGCCGAAGGGTCGTAGGATGATGAGGTTGGAAACCTGTGTTTTGTGGATTTCAAAGGGTATTATATGCAGGTGGCTGTTTCTTTAGCGGGTTCACTAATAGCACAAAGAATGCACAAAGACCCCACGATGAACTCACACTAAAAAGGATGCGCGAAGGAGCCGTCCCGCGCTTCAGGACTGTTGCTTTGCCAACTTGTATCCTGTGTTGCGGCCGCTGCACAGAGTACAAGTATTCTGAGGCGAGAAAGCGACTGGTGCGAAGAAACCAACGTTTTCGATAAGCCAAATGACCAAAGTCAAATTTGTTTGAACTTTGGCTTGGCGAGAAAAAGCCCCTTGAAAAGGAACTATACAAACCAACGAATTGTGTATTTTATAAAATACAATTTAAATAAATTTTTGTATTTTGTAAAATACACGTATATTTGCATTGTCAAATAGGATGAACTCTAATAAGTAACAGATTATGGATAAGTTATTTGAACGCCACGATGATTATATGGAAAAGGTCCCAATGGAATTTGTCCGAGGTATGGCAGGACAAATCGACTGGGACTTGCGCCTGATTGCCATCAAAGGCCCGAAAGGGGTTGGAAAGTCGACGTTGATGCAGCAGTATATCAAGCAACATTTCGCTCCCGACGATAGGCACGTGCTATACTGCTCGGCCGATACGTCCTATTTTGCGAGTCACAGCCTGGTGGATACTGCCGATATGTTCTACAAACGTGGCGGACGATACCTGTTCATCGATGAGGTGCACAAGTACGACGGGTGGAGCCGTGAGGTGAAAGAGATATACGATCTGCATCGCGACCTGCACTTGGTGCTCAGCGGCTCATCGCTGCTGCAAATCAACGATGGGCAGGTCGACCTATCGCGAAGGCTCGCGCAATACACTATGCCGGGTCTTTCGTTCCGTGAATTCCTCGCAATGAAGAGCTTGGCTGAGGTAGATAGTGTTTCGCTAGACCAGCTGTTGAACGCACCGAATGCTTTCTGCCGCGAGGTGAAAAGCCACTGCCAACCCTTGGAGTTTTTCCTAAAGTATTTGAAAGAAGGCTACTATCCATTCTATTTCGAGAATCGCTCCATCTACCAAAGCCTCGTTGAATCGGTTGTGAATTATACCATCGATATGGAACTTACGCGGTTTCGCGGTGTCGAGGTGGGCAGCTGTCGAAAAGTCAAAGCGTTGTTGAAGGTCCTTTCGCAGATGGTTCCCTACGAGGTGGATATATCCAAGCTGGCAAAAAATATTGGCATTCAACGTCCCACCATACTTAAATACCTGAAAAACCTTGAGGAGGCAGCGCTGATACAGCGGCTATTTACAGACGTGGACAGCATAGGCGACCTTCAGAAACCGGATAAGATTTTGCTTGACAATAGTAATCTGCTGTACACCTTAGCTGACTCCGCTCCAGAGATCGGTACCGTAAGGGAGACTTTTTTCTGCAACCAACTTGCGTCGGCTGGTCACAAGGTTGAATACGGAGGATTGAAAAGTGGCGACTTCCGTATCGACAACGATATTATTGTTGAGGTCGGTGGAAAGGACAAGGGTTTCAAGCAGATTGCCGGAGAAGAGAATGCATACGTCGCCGCAGATGATATTGACAGCGCCACCGCTCGTAAAATACCCCTTTGGGCTTTTGGTTTTCTGTACTGAATTTGGCCCATAAGTTAGTGGGTGACGTGAGTATATCTTTTGTGCAGAAAGATATACTCTTTTTGTATGCTTGGATGTTTCTTTTGGGCGCGTATCGCTATAAGAGATAATGGCAGTAAGTACATTTTTGAAAGATTGAGCAAAAGTGGAGTACCCCCCTGGGACTACTCTTCCTGCTCGTAGTAGTAGGAGTAGTCGATGCCTTTCATAAAGATTTCGCGGTCGGCGATGCGGTCGGTGAGGGCGCCACGGAGCAGGCGCTTGATGGCGGCGGGGTTGGTGACGCTTCGCTTCATCGCCTGCAGGTAGTCTTTCTTGTCGATCTTGCTCCAGTCGACGCACATTGTAAGGCGCTTCTTGAAAAGCAGGTCCAGCCAGATGCGCGTCGAGCGGCCGTTGCCCTCCATAAACGGATGCGCCACATTCATTTCGGCATATTTGTCCACAATCTCGTCGAAGGTGCTGTCGGGCATCGCCTCGATGGTCTTCAGGTTCTCCGCGAGGTATTCCGCACGGCAGAAGAGGGTTCCGTCTTTCCAAATCGTCTTCGTGCGAATCTGTCCGGCGAAATCGTAGAGTCCGCCGAACAGGTAGGCGTGTATCTGCTGCAGGGCCTTCACCGTGCCGGGCTTCATCTCGTCGAAGATGCCGCTCTCGAACAGCGAGTAGGCTTTCTTCTTGCTCTGTCCGTCGATGCTGCTGTCGCTGTAGGTGAACCAGTCGAGGAAGGCGGCGGCGCGGTTGTTGGGGATGTTTTTGGCCACTATGTTTACCTCCCCGGCATCAAGGATATCACTTGTGTAGTTCTTTCCGTCTTCGGCGGTTATCTTCAGTTTGTGAGTGCCACTCACGAACTGAATCCCGTTAGCTTTCAGCTTCCTTTTCAGCCAACGCCAGTAGTTTCCCGCTTTTGTATAGTCCTCCTCGTCGTTGATGGCACGCACGATGTCGGTGGCCGAGAACCACCACTTGCTGTGCTCCTCGTCCCACACGGCCCGTGGAGGGACGTTCATTCGCATTCGCGAATGCTCGACCTCGCGGTCGTTGTAGAATCGTATGGACTTCTTGCTCGTCATAGGGACTTACCCTTTCAGCCAGGCGTCGAACTGTTCGCGCTTGAGGGCGGGGATGTCGAGTTTGAGCTTCTTGCGGAGGCCGCCGAGGTCGTTGAAGAGCTTGTTGGGGTTGGCCTCGCGGAGCTGGGCGTAGTTCTTCACGCCGGCCTTGGCCAGCACGGGCAGCCAGGCCTCGTCGACGCCGTGGGCGGTGAGGTCGGAGGTCTCCTCCTCGGCGCCCTTGGCCTGCACTTCGGGCTTCATCTGCGGGAAGAGAAGCACGTCCTGGATGCTCTGTGCGCCGGTCATCATCATCACCAGTCGGTCGATACCGATGCCCATGCCGGAGGTCGGCGGCATGCCGTACTCCAGCGCGCGCACGAAGTCCATGTCGATGAACATGGCCTCGTCGTCGCCCTTCTCGCTCAGGCGCAGCTGCTCCTGGAAGCGGCCCAGCTGGTCGATGGGGTCGTTGAGCTCACTGTAGGCGTTGGCCAGCTCCTTGCCGCAGACGAAGAGCTCGAAGCGCTCGGTGAGCTCGGGGTTGTCGCGGTGGCGCTTGCAGAGGGGCGACATCTCGATGGGGTAGTCGGTGACGAAGGTGGGCTGGATGAGCTTGCCCTCGCACTTCTCGCCGAAGATGGCGTCGATCAGCTTGCCCTTGCCCATCGTGGCGTCGGTCTCTACGCCGAGGCGCTTGCAGGCTTCGCGCAGCTCGTCCTCGGTCATCGGGGCCACGTCGACGCCGGTCTCTTCCTTAATCAGCTCGCACATCGGCGCGCGGCGGAACGGCGGCTTGAAGTCGATTTCGTTGCCCCACACGTTGACCTTCGTGTCGCCGTGCAGCGCCTTGGCGATGCGCTCCAGCATATTCTCGGTGAAGGTCATCATCCAGTTGTAGTCCTTGTAGGGCACATAGATTTCCATTGCCGTGAACTCGGGGTTGTGGGTGCGGTCCATACCCTCGTTGCGAAAGTTGCGGCTGAACTCGTACACGCCGGGGAAACCGCCAACAATCAGTCGCTTCAGGTACAGCTCGTTGGCGATGCGCAAATAGAGGTCGATGTCCAGCGCGTTGTGGTGCGTAACGAAGGGGCGCGCAGCGGCACCGCCGGGGATGCTCTGCAGCACGGGGGTGTCGACTTCCAGATAGCCCTGCTCGTTGAAATAGTTGCGCATAGTGTTCACAATCTGAGCACGTTGCACGAAGGTTTCGCGCACCTGCGGATTGACGATGAGGTCCACATAGCGCTGGCGGTAGCGCAGCTCGGGGTCGCTAAAGGCGTCGTAAACCACGCCGTCCTTCTCCTTGACGATAGGCAGGGGGCGCAGGCTCTTGCTCAGCACGGTCAAAGTCTTGACGTGGATTGACGTTTCGCCCATCTGGGTGACAAAAACAAAACCCGTCACGCCGATGATGTCGCCGATGTCGAGCAAGCGCTTGAAGACGGTGTTGTAGAGCGTCTTGTCCTCGCCGGGGCAAATCTCGTCGCGCTTCACGTAGAGCTGTATGCGGCCATAGCTGTCCTGCAGCTCCACGAAGCTGGCGGCGCCCATAATGCGGCGGCTCATAATGCGGCCGGCGATGCTGATATTCTGGAACTTGCCGCAATCGGGCGTGAATTGTTCCAGAATTTCCGACGACTTGGCGTTGACCTCATACAGCGCGGCCGGATAGGGGTTGATGCCCAGTTTCTTCAGTTCGTTCAGCGAATTTCTGCGTATTTGTTCTTGTTCACTCAGTTCTGCCATAATGTATGTATGTTATTTATTTACAAATTGATAATTCTTCTCTTGGCACCGTTTGGTGCACAATAGCCAATTTGCAAAGTTACGAATTTTTTTTGAATCACGGCGGCGAATGCTAATCGTTGTACGCAAAAAACGATCCGGCCGTTTGCGCTGCCCATTTGAACAACGTATTTTTTGTAAGAACTCATAGGAAAAAAAAGCGTCCAAAAACCGCATTACTTTGAAATCAAAGCGATTTTACAAAAATATAAATGAAATTATAACTGATTAATAATCATAAAATTACCCTCCCTATATAAAAAATGTCAAGAAAACTTGCCGATATCAAAAAAAAGTTGTAATTTTGCACCGTGATTTTGAAAGACACTGATTTAAGGGACACGACTCTCCGCTGGAGGTCCCGGTCGGCTTAAAAGGCTTTGAGACAATGAGATTCGTAAGCAAATACGGCCAGCAGTTCTGGCTCCACAACGTCGCAATCACCTGGGTTGCCCCAGAACATTAATTAATTTATTTTAAATCCTTAAAAACAAACAGATGATGAAAAGAACCGTAGCAATTATGCTGGCCCTCTTCGTTGCCGGCTCAATCTCCCTCGTGGGATGCGGCGGCAGCAGCGCGCCAAGCAAATCCGACAGCCCCAAGGATGTCGTGGAACAAGTGTCGAACCTCTTAGTCAAAGGCGACCTGGAGAAGTCCCTGAACTTCTACGATGGTGCGACCGACGAGGAGAGCAAGGCCTTACTTCTCGGTCTTATGCAGATGGGTATGGAAGCCACCCAGGGCCTCAAAGCATTCGAGATTCTTGAGGAAAACATTGCCGAGGACGGCACCACAGCCAAGGTGAAAGTGAAATACACCTATGGTGACGACACCGAAAAGACTATTACCGAAAACCTTGTCAAGACCGACAGCGGTTGGAAGTTGAAAGTGATGTAGTTTCAGCGAACCATCCTCACCCTCAGAGCCCTACGTCGCAAACTGCGCAACGTAGGGCGTTTTTTTTGAGAAAGGTGCACCTATAGATATTATTTGGTCGAGGTTGGTTGTGTTAATCCATCAGAAACGGTAGCGACTCGTCTGCTGCTGATTCGCAGCACATTGATATTCCCAATTGTGTATCCTCAGCCTTCACGATGTCGGGTATTTTGTTACGATAGGTGGAGAAAGTTTTAGGGTCTTCAATTTCTTCGCGGCGTGCACGGCTGATGGCGGCAAACGCCTCCTCTCGTTCAATGCCGAGATAGCGGCGCCCCAACAAGTTTGCAGCGATGCCAGTTGTGCTGCTGCCTGCAAAAGGGTCGAGGATCCACGCGCCGGGTTCGGTGGATGCTAGAATTATACGGCTTAGCAATGCAAGGGGCTTCTGTGTCGGGTGCTTTGTGCAGCTTTTCTCCCACGGGGCAATGGCCGGCAGTCGCCACACATCGGTCATCTGCGTGCCACCATTTATGTGTCGCATCAGTTCGTAGTTGTAGTAGTGTGGCGCTTTTTGCGTTTTGCGGGCCCAGATGATGAATTCGGTGCTATAGGTGAAGTAGCGGCACGAGATGTTGGGTGGAGGATTGGTTTTCGCCCACGTGATTACATTAAGAATCTTGTATCCAAGCTGTGTCAGGCTGTTGGCAACGGAGAAAATGTTGTGATATGTGCCGCTAATCCAGATGGTCCCTTTATCCTTCAGTTTGTCTCGGCACAAAGACAGCCATTGAAGATTGAAACTGTTGATTTCATCGGGCGACATACCTTTGTCCCAATCGCCTTTGTTGACGCTGACTATCTTGCCGCTCTGCACACTAATGCCGCCATTCGATAAGAAATAAGGCGGGTCGGCAAAAATCATATCGAATTTGAAGCTGAATTGCGGTAGCAGTTCGAATGTGTCGCCGCAAAGCAGATTGAAATCGTGGGTCGGAGATTTATAGTAAGGAACAAGTTTCATACCACAATACGATATCTAGCAGACTTTACTAATCTTATGCTGTTGTAATCAAATACGTCTGTAAATTCGTACTGCCAGATGTAATACAGATTTTCTTTGTTTACAACTCGCTTTTCAAAGAAAACAGGTATTACTTTTTTCGTGGTATTTTCAGACCATTGCCTATATGGGTAATACAATTGTCGTATTATTTCTGTTGTATTAGATGAGTTTTTTGCTTCTATCAAAACAATCTGATCCCTGCCTTCATATCCTGCGTCAACTTCTGTTTGTACGCTTTGTGTTTCAATGTCAAAACCATTGACCTTGAAATGGAACTCGGGAGTGTATTTCCTTCCGCGGATTGTAAGAACTAAAGTAGGATCCTCCATAAATGTCCTTATTAGAGAGTTTGCGTATGCGTAGTCAAGGTGCTGCATTTCTGAATCACCAACCTTAGAACTCTCCAATTCAAAATCCAATTGCTTGTGATAATCTAGTATAGGGGCAGTTATATCTGGAACATCTACATACCCTTCCCCCTTGATTATGTAGTAGTAACCATTTTTCTTCGGCAGTAAGAACAGTCCATTATCCCTAAACACACTAGGTCTGTCTTCGCGTTTGTCTTGTTTGCATAAAATACGAACTTCCTTGTCGTGGGTGTCTTTAAAGTCCTGACAACAGCGTTTTATCTCATCAGCTGAAATTATTATAGGAGATTCATTAAAATTATGGGTGTCAAGATTTAAATCATCCCATATTTTTTTCCACGATATATCAGATGCCATATTTTATTATTAATTAGAATGTGAAAATATTGTTTTATTGCTAAATTCATAATTGCATATCAATAATTCTGTCAATTTCCCTCTTTTAGATGCATTAGCATTTACATTTCTTGATGCAATTACGCGATTGATGAAATAGTCCAAATATAAATCCTCAAAAAAACGATCCTTCGCAGGTGTGTTGAAGCAGTCAGAATTGCTTAGCATAAAAGCGTATCCTGATTTTTCGATTTTGTCGCAAAACTCCTTTAAACGTTTCTGGGCAATGTCGTTGAATGCCTCTTTCGAATAGTCGTTAAAGCTGGATGTATTGTTTAAAGGGCGATATGGTGGGTCAAAATAGAACAAAGTGTTTTCTTTGGCCTTGCTGAAAGTCTGCTGATAATCGCCGGTCATTATTTCTACATTTTGAAGCGCTTCACTGTCTGCATATATAGTGATTGGGTCACATATCGTAGGAGTCTCGTATTTTCCAAAAGGAACATTGAAAAGACCGGATTTGTTGACTCGGTACAGGCCATTAAAGCAGGTGCGGTTTAAAAAAAAGAAAAGTGTAGTATTCCTTAATGGGGACAAGGATTTCGTGTTGAATTCTTCACGCATCTGCAAATAAAACTGCTTCCGTAATTCCTCCGTTTTTATGGAATAATACTCTTTTTGAATTTCAGAAAGTGCCGATACCAATTCTGATGGATTATCTCTGACAATCTTGTAACAAGTTGTCAGGTCTCCGTTAATATCATTAATAACAGCTGCCTTGATGTTGGAGTGTCGCTGCAGCATATTGAAGAGCATTGCTCCTCCGCCCACAAAGGGCTCAATGTAAGTGACGTTCTCCCATTTGTCAAAGTCAGCGGGAAGCAGGGCTTCCAGTTGTTCGATGAGCTGGCCTTTGCCTCCAACCCACTTGATAAATGGTTTCGCTTTATTCATTTTGCCTTGATAGAAAATATAACTATGTTTTTTGTTGTAGTCAGCGTATTTTAAATTGTTTGTTATTTGAAATCAAATTGTTTTTAAGCAATGTCAGATATTATGTTAGAATTGAATATATTGTGTTGGTTTTCAATTATCTTGCGTTGTTTTTGTGTGTCTAACTGGCACACTTTGTAGAAGTGCAAAGTTACGTAATTTTTTTGAATCGTGGCGGCGAATGTTAATCTTTTGACTCAAAATGACGATGCTTTCGAGCTCTTTCTGCCGCCCTACCTTCCATCGCACAACCCAATCCGTTTTTTTTGCATACGTAAAACATTGATTCACACCACCTGCTTCGCCCGTTGTACGCTATATGTACAGTATATGTACAGTATTTGTACGCTTCGAAAGCGTACAAATACTGTACATATACTGTACATATAGCGTACAACGGGCAGGGAAGGTGTGGTATAAAAAGACAGCAGTGGCGCTTTGCCACTGCTGTCTTTCGTGTGTTTTTTTTGTTTGTCTATGGCCGCATCGCTGCGGCCGTAGCATTATTATTTGACGACCTCTAAAATTCGTTTTAATTCGTGAAAATCGCGGGCGAAATTAAAAATTCGTTTTAATTCGTATTTTGCTTGCAAAACAAAATTGATGTTTTGTAGAATAATATTCGTTTTATTCGCTAAATTCGCGGTCAAAAAATGAATTTTAGATGTTGTTAGAAGAGTCCTTCGAGGACGCTGTCGTCGACGAGGTTGGGCATCGTGACCTTGAGTTCGGGGCAGATCTCCATAGCGCGACGGATGGCGAACATTGCGCCTTCGTTGCGGGCCCAGCTGCGGCGGCTGATGCCGTTGTTGACGTCCCAGTGGAGCATCATCCGCAGGCGACGGTCGCAGGCTTCGCTGCCGTCGAGGACCATACCGAAGCCGCCGTTGATGACTTCGCCCCAGCCTACGCCGCCGCCGTTGTGGATCGATACCCACGTGGCGCCGCGGAAGCCGTCGCCGATGACGTTCTGGATGGCCATATCGGCTGTGCGGTTGCTGCCGTCGTAGATGTTGCTGGTTTCGCGGAAGGGGCTGTCGGTGCCGCTGACGTCGTGGTGGTCGCGGCCGAGGACGATGGGTGCGCTGATTTCGCCCTTGCGGATGGCTTCGTTGAAGCGGGCGGCAATCTTGGTGCGGCCTTCGCAGTCGGCATATAGGATGCGGGCCTGGCTGCCGACGACGAGGTGGTTCTCCTTAGCACCCTTGATCCACTGGATGTTGTCGTGCATCTGCTGCTGGATTTCGGCAGGAGCGGTGGCTGCAATTTCGGCCAGGACCTCCATAGCGATGTGGTCGCTCTTGTCGAGGTCTTCGGGCTTGCCGCTGGTGCAGACCCAACGGAAGGGGCCGAAGCCGTAGTCGAAGCACATCGGGCCCATAATGTCCTGTACGTATGAGGGATAGCGGAAAGCGCTGTGGTCGGCGTTCCAGATGTCGGCGCCGGCGCGGCTGCTTTCGAGCAGGAAGGCGTTACCGTAGTCGAAGAAGTACATTCCCTTGGCGGTCAGCTTGTTGATGGCAGCGACGTGGCGGCGCAGGCTCTCCTGAACTTTCTCTTTGAAGAGTTCGGGCTGTTCGGCCATCATCGTCTTCGAGTCTTCGAAGCTGATTCCGACGGGATAGTAGCCGCCGGCCCAGGGGTTGTGGAGCGAGGTCTGGTCGCTGCCGAGGTCGACGTGGATGCCCTTTTCGGCGCAGTATTCCCACAGGTCGACGACGTTGCCCTGGTAGGCGAAGCTGCGTGCCTGCTTGGCGGCGATGGCTTTGTTGACTTCAACGAAGAGCTCGTCGAGGTTGGCGTGGACCTCGTCGACCCAGCCTTGCTCGAAGCGCTTGTTGGTGGCTGCGGGGTTGATTTCGGCGGTGATGCTGACCACGCCGGCGATGTCGCCTGCCTTGGGCTGAGCGCCACTCATACCGCCGAGGCCGGCGGTGATGAAGAGCTTGCCGGCTGTGCCGCCACCGAGCTTGCGGGCTGCGTTAAGGACGGTGATGGTGGTGCCGTGGACGATGCCCTGCGGTCCGATGTACATATAGCTGCCGGCGGTCATCTGGCCGTACTGCGTAACGCCGAGGGCGTTGTAGCGCTCCCAGTCGTCTGGCTTGCTGTAGTTGGGTATCATCATACCGTTGGTGACGACCACGCGCGGGGCGTCCTTGTGGCTGGGATAGAGTCCCATCGGGTGGCCGCTGTACATCACGAGGGTCTGCTCGTCGGTCATCTCGCTGAGGTATTTCATCACGAGGCGATACTGTGCCCAGTTCTGGAAGACGGCACCGTTGCCGCCGTAGGTGATGAGCTCGTGGGGATGCTGTGCCACGGCGGGGTCGAGGTTGTTCTGGATCATCAGCATAATGGCTGCTGCCTGGCGGCATTTGGCGGGATACTCCTCGATGGGGCGTGCGTACATCTTGTAGGTGGGACGCAGGCGGTACATATAGATGCGGCCGTATTTGCGCAGCTCTTCGGCAAATTCGGGAGCCAGCATAGCGTGGTCCTTGGGGTCGAAGTAGCGCAGCGCGTTGCGGATGGCCAGCTTCTTCTCGGCGGGCGTGAGGATGTCCTTGCGCTTGGGGGCGTGGTTTACAGTTGGGTCATAGGGTTGCGGTTCGGGCAGCGGATTGGGAATGCCCTGACGCAATTCGTTCTGAAATTCTTCTAGGGTCATAATTATATTTTTTTTCGTTGATTCAATTATTGGTTTTTATTCTCAGTTTTGGCGGATTATAAATCCTTATATTAATGTGCGTCGGATTGCAAATCCGCCGCAACGGATTGGCTGTGCGACACACCCCGCCCTTTTGTTCACCGCTTCGCTATCGGAACGGCCACAGGCAGTTCCTTCTCCCCTCTCCGAGAGGGGATGGCTACGCAGTACATTGTATGCC